>ERZ1673743.9-NODE-9-length-280724-cov-44.816595_pt1 | contig 280724 bp, 237 predicted proteins | sample MGYA00580197_ERZ1673743 | MGnify/ENA primary metagenome ERZ1673743 (study PRJEB41218, sample SAMN15661795) | gut metagenome | host: Homo sapiens | place: Canada: London | collected 2015-08-20/2019-03-30 | study: EMG produced TPA metagenomics assembly of...
GCTAAGTTTGTTTGAGGAGTTGCTTGCGAGTGTTATTGGTATATGAGAACAGAACAGATGGAATAGTGGCAGAGTGGAAAAAAACAGTGCATTTTCCACCACATTTACATGAAGCAATAGAGGTATTGTATGTAACGGATGGGAATATTGAGCTTGGAGTTGGACAAGAATTGTACCATATGGATGAGGGCGATTTTGCAATCGTGTTCCCGAATGTAATACATCATTATCAGGTGTTTGGGAAAAAAGAAAATAAGGTAATATACTTGTATCTTGATCCAACGCTGTTTCCATCCTATTACAAGGAGCTGCAGATATACAGCCCGAAGAATCCGGTTGTAAAAAAAGAGCAAGTGCATCCTGATGTAGTAAATGCCATAAAATATCTGGCAGGAATAACAGAGGGGAATCCCATGCTGATACAGGCTTATGTACAGATGATTCTTGCCCATGTTTTCGCAGAAATGCCAATGGTTGATAAAAGCACAGTAGGGAGTGATGACCTCATTTATAATGCGGTAGAATATGTAGCTAAAAATTTTAGAGAGAAAATCAGTCTTGAAAAAATGGCATACGATTTGTGCGTAAGCAGATATGTGTTATCAAGAATGTTTGCAAAAACCTTTCACTGTAATTTTAGTAAATATGTGAATGGAGTCCGGTTAAATTATGCAGTTGCGGCACTGGAAAACACAATGGATTCCATTACAAATATATGTCTTGATTGTGGGTTTGAAAGTCAAAGAACTTTTAACCGTGTTTTTAAGGATAGATACAAGATTACACCAAGAGAGTACAGAAAAAGGAGAGGACTTATTAATAAAAGCGTAGTAGTGAATGATAGAGGGGGGGAAGAGGTAAGTGGAATGCGGCATTAAAATTTTGGAGCATTAGTATTATCTGGTTATCGGATATGTGGTTAAAAGAAAACCATGTATGTTCAATATTTTAGATTGAACATACATGGGCCTTTTTGTATTGTCGAATCCTACACCAGCTTCTTTCTTGCAGCCTTTTTCTTTGGTGCCGGCTCGGCAGCGGCTGTTGCGGCAGCCTGATTCTGGCGCTTGCGGAACCGGTCGGCTACATCTTTGATATATTTGTCTGAGGTAAAATGCTTTAAAGTATTTTCATCAATGGCAATCCGGTTATCCATGGTCTTCATGATATCCTGAATCTGGATAATGTCATAGATGTGTGGGTCACGCAAATCAAAGATTTCATTATTAGTAAACTGTAAGATAAGAGGTTTGGAATAATCCTCCGGGTTATCTTCAAGAATCATCGCCTTTTCGCCATTGGATAAATCTACACAGGCACCTCTCGGAAGAATGTGAATGCAAAGAGAAAGTGCACGGACAATCTTTGTATCATATTTTTCCGGAAACTCCTGCAAATATTTCATGGCAACGATTTCGGAAATCGGCTCATTGGTTAGGCTCATGGCGGTCATCCGGTCAAAGGCATCTGCAACCTGTAAAAGCTTTGTGCCGCTGCTGCGGAAAATCTTGGATGGCTCAGCAGCCTCTTCCGGAGCGGAGAGTGTAATAAACTGGGTAATGATTCTTAAAGCATCCGGTGATAACTTTATACTGTGAGTCTGCGGATTCAGATAATCTAAGCTCTTGATACGGCAGGCAAGGATTTTCTTTTCGTCTTCTTCTGTTAAAGGATCCGTTTTTTCAGCAATCTCGGTCGGAACTAAAAGCCAGCCAAAGTCATAGAGCAGAGCAGCCGTTACACAGGTCTGCTGAAAATCATCCGGCATATTTAACTGGTGAGTCAGCATGGCGACCAGAATAGCAACGCTGATGGAATGCTTGTATACATAATCCGCAGAGCTTCTTAAATTCTGCGCAAAGTTCAGCTTGTGGTCAAGACGGCCATACTGGGACAGAATCGAAGAGACCAGCGTTGGAAGCTTGTCCGGCTGTCTGCCTTTACGAATCATATCCATGCAGTCGCGAAGCTGGAACATGGAAATGGTCTGGAACTGTTCGAAAGCAATATCCTCGTCGGATAATGGCGGAACCGGTTCGGCAGGCTCCAGAATATAAATACCAATCAGCTCGAAATTTCGGATACTTTCGATACCCTGCCGGGTCAGTCTGGTGTCGCGGTCATAAAGCATGACGCCCAATTTATTATAGATAGGTTTAGCAAGACGCATGCCGGGTTTTAAGTCATCTGTCCGTATAAATAGCATAGCGGTTACCTCCTTACAAAATATGTTTTTCTCCGTTAAAATTCCTAGTTCAAATATAGCACAAGCAGAGAGGAAAAACAATCTTGGGATTGAAAAAGAAGTGTAGTTTTTCGTTGCATTTTCATAAGAATGCCGTCTATAATAAAGGAAGAAAACAAGAGGCGTGATAAATCCATAAAAGAGGATAAAGATATGAAGAAAAACAGTAAACGACGTATGTTTTCCGCATTGCTGATACTGTTTCTGATGATACAGATGACGGTGCAGGCAGACACCGGCACCAAGGAAAGAGTGGATCTGGCATCTAAGGACACCGGAAGCAGCGTGGAAGAGCTGGAACGTCAGAGAGAGGAACAGCAGTCGCAGCTTGATTCCTTGAAAGAATATCAGATAAATCTTTCCGATGAACTGACGGAATTAAATAATGGATTGCAGGAAATCAGCAACGAACTGGCGGATACCCAGGATGAAATTGCGGCGAAAAATGTGGAGATTGAAGCAGCAGAAAGCCGGATTGCAGAGCTGACAACACGTTCTGAGAGCCAGTACGAAGCCATGAAGAAAAGAGTACAATATATGTACGAAAATGGCAATCAGTCTTACCTGGAGCTGCTGCTTGGAGCAAGCTCCTTTTCGGATTTTTTAAACCGGATGGAATATGCCAAATCCATTTATGATTATGACAGGCAGGAGCTTTCTGATTATCAGGATACACTGGCTGAATTAAAACAGCAGAAGGAAGATTTAGAGACGGCAAAAGAAGAACTGCTGGCGGCAGAACAGACGAAGCAGGAGCAGAAGAGCAAGGCAGACAGTCTGGTGGCAGCCCAGCAGGAAAAAATAAGCGCAGCAAAGTCGGATGTAGCAGATGCAGAGACGGAAATAGCAGACACAGATGCGGAAATCGCAAGACAGAAAGCCTATGAGGAAGAATTAGAGACACAGAAAGCGAAAGAAGATGCTGCCCGTCAGGAGGAGATTAAGCGGCAGGAAGAGGAACTTATTAACAGTCAGCAGCCAGCTGCTTCAGATAATAATGCAAATCCGGATGGGACATCCACCGGGGATAATACCACAGGAAGCGATACTTCCGGTGGCGGGACAGTGAATGCCAGTGATGCTGCCATGCTGGCAGCACTGATCCAGTGCGAAGCAGGCGGCGAAAGCTATGAAGGGAAGCTTGCCGTTGGAAGCGTGGTCATGAACCGTGTGGACAGCAGTTATTTCCCGGATACCGTGGTAGGTGTCATCTATCAGAGCGGGCAGTTCTCACCGGTAGCCAGCGGTCGTTTCGCAGTAGTGCTTTCATCCGGGGCAGATGCCTCCTGTGTGCAGGCTGCCACAGAAGTATTAGCAGGCACAAGAACCTTAAACTGCTTATATTTCCGCAGAAACAACGGACTGATTAATGGAACTGTAATCGGAAACCATGTATTTTATTAGGGAAAGCTGAAAATCCGGCTCAATAAAGCAAGTTTCACTTGCAAAAATCCCCTTTCTATGATAACATCAGATTGTCGGGAAAGAGCCGGAAAGGCTTTCTTTTATTTTTTTTACAAAAGATTGTTAAAAAAATAACAATAGTAAAAGGCAAATTTAATTCAGAAGGAGACGAGAAAATGGCACAGAAAGTAGTTTTAGCAGGCGCATGTCGTACCGCAATCGGTAAAATGGGAGGAGCTTTAAGCAATACTCCAGCCGCAGATTTAGGCGCAATCGTAATCAAAGAAGCATTAAACAGAGCTGGTGTTAAACCAGAACAGGTTGATGAAGTAATGATGGGATGTGTAATCCAGGCAGCACAGGGACAGAACGTTGCACGTCAGGCTTCTATCAAAGCAGGTTTACCAATCGAGGTTCCTGCATTTACATTAAACGTAGTTTGTGGTTCTGGTTTGAAATGTGTAAACGAAGCTGCAAACATGATTATGGCTGGTCAGGCAGACATCGTTGTTGCAGGTGGTATGGAGAACATGTCTATGGCACCTTACGCTATGACAAAAGCTCGTTTTGGATATCGTATGAACAATGCAACAATTATCGATACCATGGTAAATGATGCATTAACAGACGCATTTAATCATTATCATATGATGATTACAGCAGAGAACGTATGTGACAAATACGGAATTACCCGTGAAGAGTTAGACGAGTTCTCAGCAAACAGCCAGCAGAAATGTGAAAAGGCAATTGCTGAAGGCAGATTCAAAGACGAAATCGTTCCTGTACCTGTTAAGGTTAAGAAAGAAACTGTTATGTTTGATACAGATGAGGGACCACGTCCAGGCACAACTGCTGAGTCATTAAGCAAATTAAGATGCTGCTCTGGTAAAGAGGGTGGACTTGTTACAGCAGGTAATGCTTCCGGTATCAACGATGGTGCAGCAGCAATCGTTGTTATGAGTGAAGAAAAAGCAAAAGAGCTTGGTGTTAAACCAATGGCTACATGGGTTGCAGGAGCACTTGGCGGAGTTGAGCCGGAAATCATGGGTGTTGGACCTGTTGCTTCTACAAAGAAAGTTCTTGCAAGAACCGGAATGTCTATCAATGATTTCGACTTAATCGAGGCAAATGAAGCATTCGCTGCTCAGTCAATCGCAGTTGCAAGAGATCTTGGATTCGATATGTCTAAGGTAAACGTAAACGGTGGTGCAATCGCACTTGGACATCCTGTTGGAGCATCTGGATGCCGTATCTTAGTTACATTGCTTCATGAGATGCAGAAGAGAGACGCTAAGAAAGGTCTTGCTACTCTGTGTATCGGTGGTGGAATGGGCTGCTCAACAATCGTTGAGAGAGACTAATTCACTCTTTCTGAATAAGTAAATATACCCGGGAAGTGCAAAACGCTTCTCGGGTCTTGCGTTGCAAGTTATAACCCAGAAGGCTTTCGTTTTCGGGTAAATATAATACATAATTTTTAAGGAGGACTAACATGAAAGTTGGCGTTATTGGTGCAGGTACCATGGGACAGGGCATTGCAAAAGCATTTGCTCAGGTAGAAGGATATGAAGTAGCTCTTTGCGACATCAAGCAGGAATGGGCTGATGGCGGAAAAGAGAAAATTGCAAAAGGATATGCAAGACTGGTAGAAAAAGGAAAAATGACACAGGAAACTGTTGACGGAATCCTTGCTAAAATTACACCAGGTTTAAAAGAGAATCTTTGCGCAGACTGCGATTTAATCGTAGAAGCAGCATTCGAAGATATGGGCGTTAAGAAGACAACATTCCAGGAGCTTGATAAGATTGCTAAACCAGAATGTATCTTTGCTTCTAATACATCCAGTCTTTCTATTACAGAAATCGGAAATGGTCTTACCCGTCCAATGGTAGGTATGCATTTCTTCAACCCGGCAGACAGAATGAAATTAATCGAAGTTATCGCTGGTGTAAATACTCCTGCTGAAACAGTAGAAGCTATTAAGAAAATCTCTGTAGAAATCGGAAAAACTCCGGTACAGGTAAATGAAGCTGCAGGTTTCGTAGTAAACCGTATCTTAATCCCAATGATTAACGAAGCTGCATTTATCAAAATGGAAGGTGTATCTGATATCGCAGGTATCGACGCAGCTATGAAGCTTGGCGCAAATCATCCAATGGGACCTCTTGAGTTAGGTGACTTCATTGGTCTTGACATCTGCCTTGCAATCATGGATGTACTTTACAACGAGACAGGCGACAGCAAATATCGTGCATGTCCATTAATCCGTAAAATGGTTCGTGGTGGTAACCTCGGCGCTAAGAGCGGAAAAGGATTCTATGTATACAACGCTGACCGTACAAAGACCCCGGTTGACGCTCAGTAAAATAAAATTTATGGAGGATTTCAGAACATGGATTTCAGTTTAGATAAGAAACATGAAATGGCGAGAACTCTGTTCAGAGATTTCGCAGAAAACGAAGTAAAACCTCTGGCTCAGGAAGTTGATGAGACAGAAGTATTCCCACAGGGAACAGTTGATAAAATGGCAAAATTTGGTTTCATGGGAATTCCGGTACCAAAGGAGTACGGCGGACAGGGATGTGACCCATTAACCTATGTTATGTGTGTAGAAGAGTTATCTAAAGTTTGTGGTACAACAGGTGTTATCGTATCTGCACATACTTCTCTTTGCATCGACCCAATTATGACTTACGGTACAGAAGAGCAGAAACAGAAATATGTAAAACCACTTGCAACAGGTGAGAAGCTTGGTGCATTCGCATTAACAGAGCCTGGTGCTGGTACAGATGCCCAGGGAGCACAGACCAAGGCTGTATTAGATGGTGATGAGTGGGTATTAAACGGATCTAAATGCTTTATTACAAACGGTAAAGTTGCAGACGTTTATATCGTAATCGCAATCACAAGTGTTACCGAAGATAAGAGAGGAAGAAAGAAGAAGAACTTCTCTGCATTCATCGTAGATAAGGGAGCTCCTGGATTCTCCTTCGGAACAAAAGAAAAGAAAATGGGTATCCGTGGATCATCTACATACGAGTTAATCTTCGAAGACTGCAGAATTCCAAAGGAAAATCTGTTAGGACCGGAAGGAAAAGGATTCCCAATCGCTATGCATACTCTGGATGGCGGACGTATCGGTATCGCAGCTCAGGCACTTGGTATTGCAGAAGGTGCATTAGACAGAGCAGTTGCATACACCAAAGAAAGAAAACAGTTTGGTCGTTCTATCGCTCAGCAGCAGAATACCCAGTTCAAGCTTGCTGATATGGCAACCAGAATTGAAGCAGCTCAGATGCTGGTTTACAAAGCTGCTATGGCTAAAGCAACACAGAAGGTATATTCTGTAGAAGCAGCAAAAGCAAAATTATTCGCAGCAGAAACCGCAATGGCAGTTACTACAGAAGTAGTTCAGTTATTCGGTGGATACGGATACATCAGAGAATACGATGTAGAGCGTATGATGCGTGATGCTAAGATTACAGAGATCTACGAAGGAACAAGCGAAGTTCAGAGAATGGTTATTTCTGGCGCATTATTAAAATAGTTTCTGACAGATCGGCGCAAAAGGATTTTAAACGAAAAATCATGGCGCACACAAATTAAAAATATAAGGAGTGAATATACCGTGAAAATAGTTGTATGTGTAAAACAGGTACCAGATACAAAAGGCGGAGTAAAATTTAATCCGGATGGTACTTTGGATAGAGCTGCAATGCTCACTATCATGAACCCAGATGACAAAGCAGGTCTGGAAGCAGCATTAAGATTAAAAGATCAGTACGGTGCAGAAGTTACTGTACTTACCATGGGACTTCCAAAGGCTGATGAAGTTCTTCGTGAAGCAATGGCAATGGGCGCTGACAAGGGAATCCTTGTAACAGACCGTGTATTAGGTGGTGCAGATACCTGGGCTACTTCTACTACAATCGCTGGTGCATTAAGAAACCTTGACTATGATTTAATTATCACAGGCCGTCAGGCTATCGATGGAGATACCGCACAGGTTGGTCCTCAGATCGCAGAGCATCTTGGACTTCCGGTTATTTCCTATGCACAGGATATCAAAGTAGAAGGTGACAGCGTAATCGTTGAGCGTCAGTTTGAAGATGGATATCATGTATTAAAAGCAAAAATGCCTTGCTTAGTTACAGCATTATCTGAATTAAACGAGCCGCGTTACATGACTCCAGGCGGAATCTTCGATGCATTTGACAAAGAAGTAACTGTATGGGGCAGAGCTGACCTTAAAGACGTAGATGATTCTAACCTTGGTCTGAAAGGTTCACCGACCAAAATCGCAAAAGCATCTGACAAAGTTCGTAAAGGTGCAGGCGAGAAGGTTGCTCTCGATACCGACGAAGCAGTATCTTACTTAATTGGCAAATTCAAAGAGAAACATATCATCTAATAAAAATAAGGAAAAGTGGTGAATAAAATGGGTTTAGAAGAGTATAAAGGAGTATTTGTCTTTGCACAGCAGGTAGACAACACATTAAATGGTGTTGCTTTTGAGTTACTTGGAAAGGGCAAAGAACTTGCAAAAGATTTAAATACAGAAGTAACTGCAGTATTAATTGGTTCTGATGTGAAAGGTCTTGCAGATCAGCTTGCTGAGTACGGCGCTGATAAAGTTATCGTAGTAGATGATCCGGAACTGAAGAACTACAGAACAGAGCCATATGCACATGCATTAGCATCTGTAATCAACGAATTCAAACCAGAAGTTATGTTAGTTGGTGCAACAGCAATCGGTCGTGACCTTGGTCCTACTGTATCTGCAAGAGTTGCAACAGGTCTGACAGCTGACTGTACTGTTCTTGAGATTGGTGATTTCCCAATCAATCCGGTTGGAAACCAGGAGCAGAAACACAATCAGTTACTGATGACCCGTCCTGCATTCGGTGGAAATACCATCGCAACAATCGCTTGTCCGGATAACCGTCCTCAGATGGCTACTGTACGTCCAGGCGTTATGCAGAAAATTGCTCCAATCAAAGGTGCAAAAGCAGAAGTTATCGAGTTCAATCCAGGATTTACACCAAACAACAGATATGTTGAAATCATGGATATCGTAAAAGAAGTTAAGAATACAGCAAACATCATGGACGCTAAGATCTTAGTATCCGGTGGTCGTGGAGTTGGTTCTAAAGAAAACTTCAAACTGTTAGAGGACTTAGCAGAAGTTCTTGGTGGAACAGTAAGCTGCTCCCGTGCAGTTGTAGAGAATGGATGGCTTCCAGTTGACTTACAGGTAGGTCAGACAGGAAAGACAGTTCGTCCTCAGATTTACTTTGCAATCGGTATTTCCGGAGCAATCCAGCATGTAGCTGGTATGGAAGATTCTGATCTCATCATCGCAATCAACAAAGACGAAGATGCTCCAATCTTCGACGTTGCAGATTACGGTTTAGTAGGAGACTTAAACAAGATCGTTCCAGCTCTTACAAAAGCTTTAAAAGAGGAAATGGCTGCAAAATAATCCGTTTACGGATGTAATATTTCATCTTGGATGAGTCTCATTTGAGATGTGTGATAAAAGGGTGTCATGCAAACCGGAAGATTTGTGTGATGCCCTTTTTATGTGCTTAGCGGGAAAATTGCAAAGTATGTTGCCTGTAGTTAAACCGCAGGTATTTTTTTTGGTACATACATTGTATACAGTGGAAAAAAGTGGTATTCTAAACAAGGTTTGCAGGAAACTGTTTTGGCAGTGTGGCAGACAAATAATATTGCGGCATCGGCAGACAGATGCAGAAAAGAGGAAGAGACTATGAATAGAAGTAGCAGAACAGTGAAACTCGTTGAGATGGCTCTGTTGGTTGCAATCATTCTGATTCTGGCTTTTACCCCACTTGGTTATATTAAGACACTTGGCCTGGAAATTACATTGATTGTAGTTCCAGTTACAATTGGTGCCATTATTTTAGGACCATTGGGTGGAGCAGTATTAGGAGCAGTATTTGGAATCACAAGCTTTATCCAGTGCTTTGGGATGAGTCCTTTTGGAGCAGTACTCCTTGGCATCAATCCATTCGGAACCTTCGTGGTATGTGTAGTATCAAGAATTCTGATGGGCTGGTTGACCGGACTTATCTATAAGGGATTATCCAAATTCCCGAAAATGAAGAACTGGAAGATTTTAATTGCCAACCTGGCAGGTCCAATCTTAAATACCTTTTTCTTCATGTCAACACTGGTAATCTTTTTCTTCAGCTCCGATTACATACAGTCACTGGCAGGCGGATTAAATCCATTCCGTTTTGTCATTGCCTTTGTAGGTGTCAACGGACTGGTCGAAGCAGCAGCCTGCTTCGTGGTAGGAAGTGCAATTACCAAGGCATTGCAGGTTGCAATGAAAAATAAATAAAAGAATATCTGTTTCGGATGAAAAGAAGAATGCTCTGTTTTCAAAATAGAAAACAGAGCATTTTTTCGAGTTGATAGACTTCCGTAAGAAGAAACTGGTTCGATAGGTTATGAATTGTCATAGCAGAAACGATATTTACTGCCGCAGATATATTCATATCCTATATGGATAAGTTCATTGTGGATATCATACATTTCTGTATGAAAAAGAAACAGTGGGTCACCAGGTGAAATATGAAGAAGATTGGCTTGTTCCGTAGAAGCTTTTACAGCATCAATATAAGAATTTTGTGAACAACCAATGCAGATATCATAATTCTCACGAAAAAGCTGATATAGAGAGCCGTCTAAAGGTTCCGTCAGCAAAAATGAAAATTTGTGGCAGGGATAATAATTGTTTTCAATCATAATAGGTGTGGCATCGGCATATCGGATACGCTGGATATAAACAATAGAATCACCCTCAAAAAGTTTGGCATTATCCAAATGATATTGTTCGTAAGGTATGACTTCACGTTTTGTTACAATAGTAGAAGCTTCCATTTGATTGGCTTTGCATGCATCAGAAAAGCTGAGAGTATGCTCCAGTTTACGAAAAATTTTCCGCTCTTTTACAAAGGTTCCTTTTCCCTGTTTCTTAATTAAGACCCCTTCATTACATAATTCAGTAATTGCACGTCTTATGGTAATACGGCTCACATGATATAGTTCAGACAATTCAGTTTCTGTCGGAATTTGCTGACCGGAAATATAAATTCCTTTTTTTATTTGTTCGAGTAAATCATTTTTTAACTGTTCAAACAGTGGTATATCACTTGTTGTGTTCAATTTCATAATAATATCACCTCACAAACATTATAATAACATATGATGTTTTATATGACAATATGAATTTAAAAAACATTATATTGAAAAGATTATGTGAAAAATTGTTAAAAAAGTAATAAAAAGCAAATGAAAAGTATAAAAAATAGATAATAAAATGTTTAGAATGCTGAAAGTGATTTGAGGAAAAGAAACAATATTGCAATATAACGTTATATGATGATATAATCAATTTAACAAAAGGAGGTGGAAAAATGATAGAAAAAGCAGACAAGATATTTCAATCAACCTGTATTTTTGATTCTGTTTCAGAAGAGGCATATCCGGGATATGTGGCAATAAAGGGAAAACAGATTCTTGAAGTTGGACATGGAAATATTCCAGATGAACTGGTGGGTGAATCTACTGAAGTAGTGGACTATGGAGAGGGAACCATTTGTCCGGGATTTGGTGATACCCATACATTTTTCACAGGATATGTAGTGGATTATCTTGGTGTGGATTTATCAGAAGCAGTTAATCTGAAACAAATAGTTGAACGGTTATCAGAAAATCTGGAAATGAATCCGGAGACGGTGGTTTTATTTGGAAATCATTTACAACCGGAGCTGGCAGAAAAAATAAATAAGGGAGGTGAATTGGAACAGATTAAAAGACCGGTTATTTTATTTACTGCCGGACATGGGTATTGTGCTATGAACAAAGTTGCAGAAGAAGTGTTTGGGTTTACACCAGATACATGCGGAAGTTCAGAGGCAATTTATAAAATTATGAAAATTTATCTGAATGATAGAGATTTTATTATTCCACAGTTTAAGGCATATATGTCTATGTTAAACAGCCATGGGATAACATCTGTAAAAGAAATGGGATTTGATAATTTTTATGGATTTACAGATATATTGGCTGAATTAGAACAGAAAGCAGAATTGAGCCTTCGGATTTCCTTTATGTCACAACCAGTAGGAAAGAAAATGGATTTAGCATATGGAAAAGAAATGAAGAAGAAATATCATTCTGATTTTTTAAGGTTTTCCGGTTATAATCAGATGACAGATGGATTGATTGTCTCAGAAGAGGCAGATCTGATGGAACCATATGAGGGAAAAGATTATTGTTGCCAAAAGAATATTGATTATGCATTATTAGAAGAAGATGTACTTACAGCAGACCGTGAAGGATTCAGATTTACATTGCATTCTGAAGGGGATGGTTCCTTCCATAAAATTCTTCAGATTTATGATAAATGTGAAAAGGAAAATGGAAGATTAAAGAACCGGCATGGAATTACTGATTTGGAATTGACGGGTGCAGTGGACGAAGAAAAAATGGCACAGCTTGGAGTCTTTGGTGAGATTTATACACAGGTTTATAAGCTGGATTCCTGTGAAAATTGGAAACAAGACTATGATGAAAAACTTGGCAGCAGGCGGAGTCGCTATATGAATTATCGTTCAATGGCAGATCATGGTGTGATTTTAAGTGGTGCAACGGATCTTCCGATGTTAATACCAGATATACCTGAGGCAATTTATTATGGATGTGGAACCTATGCCGCAGATGGAAAAGAACCGGTTCAGCCGGAAAATGGTCTGACAATACCGGAAATGTTAAAAACCTGGACAATTGGAAGCCAGTATGCCATGGAACAGGAACATATATTAGGAACGCTGGAAAGCGGTAAGCAGGCTGATATAGTAGTTTTTGACAGGAATCTTCTCAAAACAGATATTAAAGAAATTCGAAAGGCACATGTTTTAAGAACTATATGCGCCGGACAGGATGTTTATAAAGAAATGGAGAATAGTTAAAGGAGGTTTTGCGATGAGTGACAAAACAAAAGCACATTTGAGTGCAAAAACGTTATGGGTACTTTTTATTCTGGGACTTGTAAATGCAGTTATGTATTGTTTCCCATATATCAGATATGTATTTTATGATCAGCAGATTGCAGCTATGGGAATTACAAATACCCAGTCAGGAGTTTTAATGACAATTTATGCAGCAGCAAATACGATTACATTGATTCCCGGTGGAATATTAGCAGATAAGTGGTCTGTGAAAAAATGTCTAGTAGGCTCTATTTTGGGTTCTGTAGTTATCGGAATCATTTATGCGCTTACCATGAATTTTGCAGTAGCCTGCGTATTATGGGCTGGACTTGGTGTGTCTACAATCTTTGTATTCTGGGCAGCGATAACCAAAGCCGTAGGTCAGGTTGGAACAGTAGAAGAGCAGGGAATGTGTTATGGAATTTATTATGCTGCATCAGGTATTATTTCTGCAATTTTAAATGCAGTATGTTTACAGGTAAGCCGTTTATCAGATGACCCATCTACTTCCTTTAGTATTGCAGTATGGGCAATGGTAGCATTTACAGCAGTTGCTTTAATTCTGACAATGATATTTTTTAAAGAAAAAAGTATTACACAGACAAAATCTTCTGATGAAGAATTTAAAATTAAATATGTCGGCGAAGCGTTAAAGAATCCGATGACCTGGCTCTTTTCGCTGATGGTATTATGTGCATATGGTCTGTATACAAGTGTATCCTATTTTTCACCATATCTGACGGATGTACTTGGTGTACCGTTGGTACATTCATCTTTTATTAGTATTGTGAGAAGTAATCTTATGAACCTTTTATGTCCGATTGGTGGAATTATCGTAGATAAGATTTTTAAATCTTCTACAAAATGGTATATTACTGCATTTGGAATTACAATTGTGATTTATGGTGGAGTATTGATAATGCCATCCAGCATCAGTCCGGTACTGGCAACAATTGTTTCTTTGTTACCAAGTGCAATTGGTATGATGCTTTACGGAGTAATCTGGTCGGGATTACAGGAATGTAAATTTAAACCGGTATATGCAGGAACTGTAATTGGAATTGCATCTATTATCGGATATTTGCCAGATTCTTTTTACTATATTATTTTCGGTAAGTGGATGGACAAATTTGGAAATAATGCTTATCCAATGATTTTTGGTTTCCTGATGGGAACTGCTGCACTTGGTATGGTTATAACGATTTTAATGAGAAAACTGATTAAGAAAAATAATAAGAAAGAAGGTATTTAAAAATGCACGCATCAGAATTTAATGTAGAAAAATTTGTTGATATAATTGAAAAAGAAAATGGAACAATCAGTGAAGTATATTTTGTGGCCTGTGGAGGTTCTCTGGTTGACCTTTATTCTTCCTGTTACTTTATTAACCGAGAATCATCCACTATGACAGCAGAGTGGATTACCAGTAAAGAATTTGTTTTAACCCCTCCAAAGAAACTTGGAAAACACTCTGTTGTCATTATCTGTTCACATGGTGGAAATACAAAAGAAACGGTAGAAGCAGCAGAACTTGGTGTAAAGGAAGGTGCATTTGTAATTACATATACACATACACCGGGCAGTGCCTGCGACAGTGAAAAATTCCATGCAATTGTCTATGACTGGGAGCCGGAAACATTACAGAAGGACAGACCATTAGGATTAAATTACAGTATTATAAATGAGTTGATTCACAGACAGGAGCCGGAGTATAAACTTTATGAAGGAATGAAGGATGGAATCACTAAATGCGATGCAATTATCCGTAATGCAACAAAGAAGTTTCAGAATAAGGCATGGAATTTTGCAGAACATTATTATAATGCACCATTTTTATATATTATGGCATCTGGTTCTGCATATGCACAGGCATATGGATTTGCAATTTGTTCTCTTCAGGAGATGCAGTGGATGGACTGCTGTTATCTTGATTCCGCAGAATATTTCCATGGACCATTTGAAGTAACAGATAAAGACCATATTTATATCCTCTTAAAATCAGTAGGAAAAACAAGAATGATTGATGAAAGAGCAGAAGTATTTTTAAATAAATATGCGGAAAAATATGAGATTATTGATGCAGCAGATTGTGGAATGGATGCAATAGATGATTCCTGCGTAGATTATTTTAATGCTCCATTGTTCTATGAAATGAGCGTGTTATACCGTACTGCAATTCAGAATAAGAGCGGACACCCGTTGGATATGCGCCGGTATATGGGAGTTGTAGAGTACTAGACGAAAGGAGAAACAGTATGAAATATGATGTAAGTGTGGTTGGCTTTGGGGATAACGTGGTAGATATTTATACTCACGAGAATGTACAGTATCCAGGTGGAAATTGTGTAAATCTTGCTGTGTATGCCAAAATGTTTGGTGCAAAAAGGTGTGCCTATATGGGCTATTTTGGTACTGATAAAAATGCAGATCATGTTATTTCTGCGTTGAGGGAAGAACAGATTGAACTAGTAAAGTGTAAGAAAATTGAGGGAGAAAATGGTTATTCCAGATGTACCTTAGAAGATGGTGACCGTGTATTCTTAGATTATAATGAAGGCGGAGTCCGGAGCAGACATATTTATAATCTGGATGAATTTGATCTGGAATATCTTGCAGAATTTGATCTGGTACATAGTGGAAATTACTGTTATATGGAGTCACAGCTTCCAAAGATTAAAGCAGCCGGACTTCCGTTATCCTTTGACTTTTCTGATGATTCAGAACCGGAATATTATGAAAAAATAGCTCCATTGGTAACATATGCATTCTGCTCCTTTGATGGAACAGATGATGAGGTAAAGGAGCATCTTCAGAAGGTAGCATCTTATGGACCGAAAATTGTATGTGCATCAAGAGGAGCAAAAGGCTGTATGCTCTATGCTAATCATGAGTTCTTTGAACAGTCAGCTTACCCGATTGAAAAGGCAATAGATACAATGGGTGCAGGAGACTCTCTTATTACAACTTTTATGGTAGGTTATCTCGACCGTAAGAAAAAGGGTATGCATGATGATGTGGCAATCAAAGAGAGCATAAAAGAGGCTGCAAAGTTTGCTGCAAAAGTATGTCAGATGGAAGGTGCATTTGGACATGGAAAAGAAGTTCAGATAGATGCCCTGAAAACGAAATAAAAGAATAAAAAACGAATCGTAACACATACTATTCCGGAAAATACAGGAAATGAGGCGGAATAGTATGAAGCATAAGACGTATCGTATCTGCCTCCTTTCACTGGTGATAATCGCCGTGATAGGAGGCATTCTTTATTATACCAATGAAAATGGAAATAAAAGTACGAAGGGCGAAGGAACATTTGTAACAAAATTCGTAGAAAGGATGCCATTTTCATGAACAGTCAGCAGACAAGTCTTTATATTAAAATCGAAAAGAATTCCATGGTCAATGACCGCCATGTCAAGTTATCGGATGTTGCCAGGATGACAGGAACGGATGAAGCAATGATACGCCAGTTGAAGCAGATGAAAATCTATTCCTTTCCACAGAAAGCAAAGAAAACAGAATATGTTCAGGTGATGACTTCCCTAAAAATTTTTGAAATGATACAGGCACAGTATCCCAATGTGGACATTACCAATGAAGGAGAAGCGGATTTTGTGATTGAATATGAACCGGCATTGCAGCCTTCCCAAACAGCAGAGTATGCAAAAACAGCTGTTTTATGTGTGCTGGTTTTCTTTGGAGCGGCGTTTACCATCATGGCATTTAATAATGACATTTCTGTGACGGAACTGTTCCAGAAGCTTTATTATCAGGTGATGGGGAAAGAATCTACCGGCATTACGGAACTGGAAATCTGCTATAGCATTGGTCTGCCTGTGGGAGTTATCATTTTCTTTAACCATTTTGGAAACAGCAAGATAACAAACGACCCGACACCAATCCAGGTGGAGATGCGTAAGTACGAAAAAGATGTAGATGATACTTACATTGCCAACTGCGGACGGGGAGGCAAGACGATTGATGTGGATTAGACATGTTTTCCTAGGACTGGCAGGACTGACCGCCGGCGCTGCGGTGGCTGGAGGAACCTTTGCATTTCTGATTATGTTAAATATCATTCCCCGGATGATTGGAAAGACGAAGACTGCCGCCCGGATTTGTCTTTACGAGAATATGATTGTATTAGGCGGAATCGGAGGAAACCTCTTATCAGTTTTCCTTATGATGCGGATTCCGCTGGGACATATTTTTCTTGGAGTATATGGAATCTGTGCAGGATTATTCGTAGGCTGTGTGGCAGTAGCATTGGCGGAAATTTTAAAGACCTTCCCGGTTATCTTCCGCAGAACGAAAGTAAAAGTGGGATTGTGGGTGATTCTCTGGTTTATGGCATTGGGAAAGACAGCAGGCTCACTTTTCTATTTTATAAGACGGTTATCAGATTCTTGAAGTAAAAACACTGTAGAGGGTAAAATAGTGAGAAAAGATAATTGATAGGAATTGGTAGAACAATATGCAGTTCGGGTTGATGTTTTTCGTGAAATGTTATAAAATGAAAATATAAAAATCCGTAAGGAAGAAGTGAAAAAATGATACAGTCAATTGCACGTCAGAGTGTTGTAATCAAATGTAATCTGCAGGCATCTATTATGATGGGAAACTATGAATTCTATTATGCGGCAGGTCTTGCATACAAACTGACCGGAAATATGGCAACAGAGATTTTACAACCACAGCAGTTAATTGAAGAGGTCAACCGGATGCTGGCAGACTATATGACAGATGATGTGCGGGAGCAGCATCTGATTCGGATGTTAAAAGATTATGAACCGGATGATAAACTAGATGAACAAATGCGTGAATTATTTCAGGAAGGACAGACAGAACAGCATTTGTGGCAGGAATAGGAAGCGATGTTATGGGGAAGAAATTTACAATTGGGGTATTGATTGGAAATGTGCATACAGCACATCCGAAGGACCTGATGAGAGGGATTCGGGCAGCAGCAAGCGGGATGGATGTTAATGTGATTTATTTTCTGGGAACGCAGAGTGTGCGTTTCAACCAGAAATTTGCACTGGAGGATTTTGATTATCAGTATAATACCGTCTATGATTATGCAAAATTAGCAAAAGTAGATGTATTGATTATAGCATATGGCTCTCTTTGCATTTTTCAGAAAAATGAAGATAAACAGGCATTTCTGGATAAATTTGCAGGAATACCATATGTACTGTTAGAAGATGCGACGGATGATCCACGGGGTATCTATGTCATGGTGGATAACTTTGGTGGTATGCAAAAATGTGTGGAGCATCTTATTATAGAACATCATTTAAAGCATCTGGTTTATCTTGGGGGACCGGAAGACAATCAGGATGCCATAGAGCGAAAAGCAGCATTTTTAAATGTTATGGCAGAACATCATCTGCCCGTGACACCGGAAATGATGGCGGTGGGAGATTATTCGGAATTCGTGGATAATCTTGTAGAACAGCTGCTAAAGGACAATCCGGATGCCGAAGCAATTATATCAGCTAATGATGAAATGACAGTGGCGTGTTATCGTGTATGCAAAGCCCATGGACTCCGGATAGGAAAAGACATTTTGATTACCGGTTTTGATGATGTGGAGAGGGCACGTTATAGTAATCCACCACTGACGACTGCCTCCCAGGATGCTTATAAAATGGGGCAGATAGCGGTAGAAAAGGCAGTAGATATCTGTGCAGGCAGACCAGTGGAATCTGTCCGGTTGGATGCAGAACTTATAATCCGGGAATCCTGTGGCTGCAAAGTAACACGAAGAGCGAAAGAAAAGGCAGATGAGAAAACAGAACTGCTTCATATTATTGATGAATTAAGGCTTTTTCAGCATAAATCGTGGCTTGGACCATTTCTGATCCGGGACCTGATGCAGGAAGCAGAGAATGAGAAATCTTTCTACCGGAAAAGTGGAGAAGTATTTTATCATCTGGGTATACGCAGTTCCATGCTTTATCTGTTGGAGCAGCCGGTTACCTATGAAAATGGACAGAAATGGAAGATGCCCCAAAGGATGTATTTAACTATGCACCAATACAGGGAAAATATTCAGGTATTTGAGAAACAGGAACGTCCATATATAGATGGAAGCTTTGGTGTACTGGATTGTTGCAGCTCCGGTGAAGATCATTTTTCTTATATCAGCTTTCTATTAATTGATGGAAAGCGGCAGTACGGACTATTGATGCTTGAGATTGAACCGGAAGAGATTTCTTTTTATTATATACTGGCATTGCAGCTTGGAACATCTCTCCGCTTTCTGGAAGCAAATATTAAACAGAAAAAATATCGTGACCGGCTGCGGGAAAAGAATGAAGTATTAAATTTTATTGCAATTTACGATGAACTGACCGGAATCTATAACCGTAGGGGACTGATGGAGAGTCTGGTCCGGTTTAATCAGGATAATTTAGGAAAAAAAGCTTGTCTTATGATAGCGGACCTTGACCATTTAAAGGAAATCAATGATAATTTTGGCCATGCGGAAGGAGACTGCGCAATCCGGACAGCAGCAGGAATTGTAAAAGAAGTCTTTGGACAGTATGGAGATGTGGGAAGATTCGGAGGGGACGAATTTGCAGGCATTGTAAGATATAGCGAGATGGAAGAGAAGGAACAGCTCATTTACAATATTCACCAGAAATGTGAACAGTACAATGAACATTCCATGAAACCGTATTATGTTGGAATTTCAGTTGGAGTAGTAGAATTTGTCTGTGAAAAGAAGATTGATTTTATTGAGATGTTTAAGCATGCTGATGAATATCTGTATGAGGAAAAAAAGAAACGGCGCAAGACAGTCTGCCGTAATGTAAATTTCGAGAATTCGTAATAAGCCGGTGTTGAAAAACAAACGAAAATATGCTAGAATAAAACAAATCATATGGTAACGTTTCCATGCAAATGAAGACAGAAACAGCGGGGAGAAAGATATGCTTACAATTGGGAAAACGGGGTAATACGGATGAAGACAAGAAAGCAGAAAATTCGTCAGGAAAGGTCAGAAGAAATGCAGGAAACTCGGCAGCTTAAAGTAGAAAAAAGGGAAGAAAGAAAGCAGTTGGAAGTAAAGAAAGAGAAGCTTAAGAAAGTAAAGCCAAAAAAGGAAAAGTTAAAGAAAGAAAAGGTAAGAAAACCGAAGAAAGAACGGATTAAGAAGGAAAGACCGGCAAAACAGACGGAAAGAAAGCCACAGCCGAAGAAAACAGGCAACAGTAGAAAGGCTGCGAAGGATAAGGGAATGGGGCTTCGTGGCATTCAGGTGAAATTAATCGGGGCATTTATGATTCCGGTTATCCTGTTTGTTATCATCGGTTTTATGATTTATTCAAAGTGCAGTACTACCTTGAATAGTACATACGAGGCTTCTGCAAATACCAGTGTTGGTACATTGGAAGAGTATCTCGGACTTGGTTTTGAGAATATTGAACTGATGGCAACGCGTCTTTCTATTAATTCTGCAATTACAAGTTATTATACAGGTTCAGAAGTAAAGTCAGAGTCTATGCTGATGGATACAAAGGTTGCATTGAGCAATGAATCTACTGCAGACAAATTCATCGATCACATTATAGTTTGTGCGAAGAGTGGAACAGCATGCAGTGAAAAGGGTGCAATCCGTGGAGATGTATATAATGCGTTTGTTGAGTCGGAAGAAGGAAAGAATGTAGAGTCTGAGATTGGCATGGGAAGTATGTGGATCAGCAGCCACCCAGCCATTGATGAAGTCACCGGATATGACAGTGATGAGTATGCATTATCTCTTGTTACCGTTCTTAAGAATAATAGCAATAAATCTGTTGGATATATCATCATTGATGTTAAGACAAGCTTTATCCAGGATATATTAGATAATGCACAGATTAGTGATAACAGCATCAAGGGCTTTGTATTAGAGGATGGAAGCCAGGTGTTAAGTGGAGATAGTGATATAAAATTTACAGATACGGACTTTTATCAGGAAGCATTAGCAGGAGAAAATCTGCAGGGTTCTAAAGAAGTGTCTTATGAGGGCGCAGATTATCTGTTTACATACAGCAGGATTGAAGGTACGAATATGCTGGTATGTGCCATGGTTCCGCAGAAAGAGATTATGGCAGGTGCACAGGCGATTCTCAGATATACGTTAATTGCCGTAGCAATATGTGCAGTTATTGCAATCGTGGTAGGTTCCGTTCTTGCAAGCGGAATTTCCAAAGCAATCCGTAAGGTTAACCGTGTCTTAAAAAAGACCTCCGATGGAGATTTGACCGGACAGATCAGCATGAAGCGTAAGGATGAGTTTAATGTGTTGTCATCCAGCATTACCAATATGATTGGCAGTATGAAGGATCTGATTCTCAAGATGACCAATGTCAGCGGTCATGTTTCTGATTCGGCAGTCCAGGTAGGAACCAACTCCGAAGTTTTATTGGAAGTAACAAAGAATATTACGGAAGCAGTGGATTATATCAACAGTGGTATTTCCCAGCAGGCACAGGATACGGAAAGCTGCCTGGAGCAGATGAATGGTCTGGCAGAAAGAATCAATGTTGTACATGAGAATACTGATGAAATCAGCGAAATTGCCCAGGAAGCCCAGGGAGCAATTGAAAATGGTATGGTTATTGTAGCAAACCTTGGTGAAAAAGTTCAGGGTACAACGGAAGTAACAGAGACCATCATCCGGGAAATCAGAGAACTGAACAAAGAATCTATTGCAATTAACAGCATCATCGGAACAATCAATGAGATTGCAGAACAGACCAATCTTTTGTCCTTAAATGCATCAATTGAGGCGGCGAGAGCCGGTGAAGCAGGAAGAGGATTTGCGGTAGTTTCCGAAGAAATCCGTAAACTGGCAGAACAGTCTGGAAATGCGGGTAATCAGATTGGTGAGATTATCAATCATATTCAGGAACGTCTGGCAGCTACCATCGAGACAGCTGGGCTTGCAGGCGAGAGCGTTGCATTCCAGACAGAAGCATTGAATAATACCGTTGATGTATTTAAGAATATCAGTCAGCAGGTAAGCAAGCTGGCAGAGGATGTTGAGAAGATTACCCAGAGTGTGGGGGGCATCGAACAGGCAAAAGAAGATACCATGAATGCCATCGAAAGTATTTCAACAACCTCTAACCAGACAGAATCTGCATCTGAAGAACTTGCCCGTAGTACAGAGAAACAGTTACAGGCAGTAGAAGTATTAAATGATGCGGTAAAACGGCTTCAGATGGATGCAGAGGATCTGGATACATCAGTAAGTATCTTCAAGGTACAGTAAGGAATATAATCCGGCAGTCAGGTTTCTGGCTGCCGTTTTTAAATTTACAGGAAATTGCTTTCCTGTAAATTTAAAAACGCTCCGCGAGGATGCACACTGCGGCGTATAAGGTAGATGTCGCAAGCGACCGCCGCAGGCGCCAGAATGTGCCAAGGCACATTCTTTGTTTCATAAAGAATCCGTAAGAAGCTGCCAGTGACAGGTTCTGTAGGACGAGCTTGATATTATGGCATAGAATACATATAATAAAAGTCAGAGTATTTCAAAAGTTTGAGAAATCTAAGAAGTTGAGATAGAAAAGAGGAGAAATAAATATGCAGACAGGAAAAGCAATTTCAGTTCCGGCAATTCTGAAAGTCGGAAATGGCACGTTAAATCAACTGGGAAGTTATTTAAAGGGAGAAGGTCTAAAACAGGTAGTTATTTTCCTTGGAAATGGTTTGATTGATATGTTTGGTGAGACTGTAATGGAATCACTGAAAAAAGAAGAAATTACAGTATTGGAGTATAGCGAACTGGATACCGTTGATATTGATGATATTATAACGCTTGCATTTTCCATGCCGAATAAAACGCAGGCAGTTATTTCAATTGGTGGCGGAAAAGTAATCGATGCCGGAAAATATGCCGCATTTTTAAGAAATATTCCATTTATCAGCGTACCGACCTCCAGCTCCAGTGATGGATTTTCTAGTGCCAGCGCCTCCCTTCTGGTGCATGGCAAGAGAACTTCGGTTCCGGCAAAACTGGCTTATGGCATTGTGGTGGATACGCAGATTATCCGCACGGCACCGGAGAAATTTATTTATTCCGGTATCGGAGATATGATTTCAAAAATCACAGCATTATATGACTGGATTTATGAGGAAAAATGTGGTTACTCCACGGTAAATGATTTTGCGGTTATGATAGCGAAGAAAGCGGTGAACAGTTTTGTCCGGACTCCATATCAGAGCATAAAGGATGAATTGTTTTTAAAAGAACTGGTGGATTCTCTAGCCATGAGCGGAATTGCCAATGAAATAGCCGGAAGCAGCGCACCGACCAGTGGAAGCGAGCATTTGATTTCCCACGCACTGGACAAATTATTGGAAGCACCACAGTTACACGGTATTCAGGTCGGCATTGCAACCTATATCATGAGCAAGGTACACAATCACAGATATGTGCGGGTACAGACCGTATTGGAAGAGACCGGATTTTTTGATTTTGCAGCAACACTTCAGATGAAAAAGAGCGATTTCCTTGCGGCAATTGATTTGGCACCGTCTATTAAGCCATTCCGTCACACTTACCTTCACGAAGAAAAATACCGGGAAGAAGCAAAGCGTCTGGTGAGAGAAGATGAAATCTTAAATCGTATATTGGTTGACTGACATTCATAAGGAACTGCCGGGCATCCGTAAGAAGCTGCCGGTGTATGTATAAAAGAAACAATTTTTGCCATACTAAGAGAAAAATATTATATTATTTAGGAAGGTTTTAGCATGGCAAAAAGTGAATCAGAAAAAGATATGCGACAAAAAAATGAAAATCTGAATAAAACAGTACAGGAGCAGGATGTTGCGGAAAGAAACCAGGCATATAACGAATATGTAAAGCAGGTAACACCAACGCATAATCTTGCCCTGAAAATGTTAAAAGCATTTGTGACCGGCGGAATTATTTGTTGTATTGGCCAGGTGATTTTAAATATTGCACAGAACGCAGGACTGGATAAAGATACTTCCGGCGGCTGGTGCAGTATGATCCTTGTCCTCATGAGCGTAATTCTTACCGGTCTTAATATTTATCCATCAATTGCAAAATTTGGCGGGGCAGGAGCCCTCGTTCCAATCACCGGATTTGCCAATTCAGTGGCGGCTCCTGCCATCGAATTCAAAAAGGAAGGTCAGGTCTTTGGGATTGGCTGCAAAATTTTTACCATTGCGGGTCCGGTAATCCTTTATGGAATCTTTACAAGCTGGCTACTTGGGGTCATATACTGGATATATCAGCTGATAGCGAAGTAGATGGGAAGGGTGTGAGCCACAGTTGAAAATCAGATACAGCAGTGAAACAAAGTTGTGGCAGCGACCCCAGCCGTGTTCTGTGATAAATTGGGCAAAAATGTTGAGAAACAAGAGAATTTTGCCCAAAAGAAGTAGAAAAGAGAGACTTCACCAAGGAAGAGGAGCCGTGTTCGGTGGTAGATTGGGCAAAATCATTGTGAAATAAGAGTGTTTTGCCCAAAAGAAGTAGAAAAGCAAGACTTTATCAAGGAAGAGGAGCCGTGTCCCGCGGTAAATTGGGCAAAATCATTGTGAAATAAGAGTGTTTTGCCCAAAAGAAGTAGAAAAGCAAGACTTTATCAAGGAAGAGGAGCCGTGTCCCGCGGTAAATTGGGCAAAATCATTGTGAAATAAGAGTGTTTTGCCCAAAAGAAGTAGAAAAACAAATTCACAAAGTCAGCTTCCCGCTAATCCCCAAAATAGTAATGAATTAATTGCTCGGCATAAGCAGAATCAAAGGGATGCTCACTTGTTTCATAAGTAGTAATTAATTGAATGGATGGGATAATGTTATGTGCGGTGTAAAGCTGAAGCTTGGAAAAGACATTCTTTCGATAAGAAGGAAAATCCATCAGACCAAAATGCTCCCAGTAATAAAATGCTCCTGTTTTAGGATGACGAAGCGTGAAATCAGGGTGCAGGGTAGTTTCGCCTAAACACAGTGCACATTCATAACGAAAAGGAATACGGTTATGTGAGAGCAGTGTTGCAATCAGTGCTTCTGATTTGGAACGGACCATCAGACCGGAAGCAGATTTGTGAATCCGTTGTTCCGGGTATTTGATATTGTATTCAAAATCAGCATTCATCCATTGATTTAATTCTGTGGAAATGGGTTGGAGGACAGTGTGAAATAATTCACAATAGGGAGAAGATTCTTGAAAAAGAGTTTCAATTTTAGAAGGATGTGAGGCAAGGGTGTCAATACAGGTGCGGATTGTCTGTCGCTCAAAAGAGAGGGACTGCAGTTTTAGTTCTAAATATTTTTTCCGGGCCATGACTTGAGCAAAATTTTTCTCTTTCTTGGGAATATAAAACTGTTGGGATAGAAGTTGATGATACCACTTGGTATAGTTGCCATTGTGGGTACAATAAAGAGTGCCGGGTGGCAGAGTGGAAAGTTCATCCTGAATGGCAGAGATTTGCTCCGTAAGATTCTTATAATGAGATAATAGTTTATTATAGATGTCAGTTTCTCCTTTCTCAAAAAGTTCAATGGAAATATTGAAAAATGTTGAAATTAATTGCTGCCATGGATTTATTACAGCATAACCGTAGATAGAAGTAAAGAAAAGAAACATGAAAAATTTCTGAAAAATACATAAAATGCCAGAACCTGGACATGCTAATCACAAAAAGGAGTGATGACATGTCTGAGGTAAAGGGAAAACAGAGTCTTCGCTTTGCGAAGACTCCTTTTATTTTAAATTCGGCATCGGTGGTCGGAAAGAAAGAAGGAGAAGGACCACTGGGAGAGTATTTTGATGTGATTGGAAATGATGACAAATTTGGATGTGAGTCATGGGAGGAAGCAGAAAGTACCTTGCAGAAGGAAGCAGCAACCCTGGCATTGGGAAAATCTGGGCTTACGCCGGAAGAAATCCGTTATATTTTTGCAGGAGACCTGTTGGGTCAGACTATAGCAACATCCTTTGGACTTCTCGACTTTGAAATTCCGCTGTTTGGTGTGTATGGAGCCTGCTCTACGGCAGGGGAATCCATGTCACTTGGAGCAATGTGCGTGGCGGCAGGATTTGCGGAAAATGTCCTGACGATTACATCCAGTCATTTTGCCAGTGCGGAGAAACAGTTCCGATTTCCGCTGGAATATGGGAATCAGCGTCCCATGTCGGCTACCTGGACGGTTACCGGAAGTGGTGCCTATGTATTGTCCACCCAACGGACTCATGTAAAAATCAGTGGAATCACCACCGGAAAAATTGTGGACTATGGAATTCATGATTCCTTAAATATGGGAGCAGCGATGGCTCCGGCAGCAGCAGATACCATAGCAGCACATTTTACGGATTTTGGAAGCAGGCCGGAAGAATATGACCGTATTATAACTGGGGATTTAGGAACTGTCGGACAGGAAATTCTATTTGATTTGCTAAAGAAAAAGGGCTATGACATCGAGAACAATCATTCAGATTGCGGAATCGAAATTTTTGATGCGAAAGAACAGGATACGGATGCTGGCGGAAGCGGCTGTGGCTGCAGTGCTTCTGTTTTATCTGCCTATTATCTGCCGAAGATTATTTCAGGGGAATGGAAAAAGGTGTTATTTGTGCCAACCGGAGCATTGCTTTCCACAGTAAGTTATAACGAAGGGAAAAATGTACCGGGAATTGCCCATGGAGTAATGCTTGAGTATGTGCCGTAACAAAAGCCTGGTAGATAATAAAAAGTAATAATAGTTTTGATAAGAATGATGGAAGAAAGGAAAAGAACACATGGATTATGTAAATGCATTCTGGGTAGGAGGCCTGATATGTGCCCTCTGCCAGATTTTAATGGAAAAGACGAAAATGCAGCCGGGACGGATTATGGTGCTATTGGTATGTTCCGGAGCTGTTTTGGGAGCAATCGGTGTATATCCGCTTTTCGTGGAATTTGCAGGAGCGGGAGCATCGGTGCCATTGTTAGGCTTTGGCAATACGCTGTTTAAGGGAATTAAGGAAGCAGTTGATACCAATGGATTTATCGGAATCTTCATGGGGGGATTTACGGCAACGGCGGTAGGAATCTCTGCTGCATTGGTATTTGCCTATCTGGCATCCCTGATATTTGAACCAAAGATGAGAAAGTAGAAAATCCACATAGAAGATGCATAGAAAAGGATAGGTTGGAAACAATAAACTTGAAATCAATAAAAAGGAGATATTGAACATGAAGAAATTAAGAAAACTGGTGTTGACCATGATGGTAGTGTGCCTCTTTGGCAGCATGGCAGCCTGTGGTAATAGGAATGAAAATGAGGAAAATACCACGGAAAACGGAGCAGGAAGTAACAATACTACCAATAAGAATGACACAGATAATAAGAATAACACAAATGACAAGAATAACGGTACCACAGATAACGACAAGGATAATCGTGACAATACCACAAACAATGGAGATAATGGCGATGGTGTGGTAAATGATGTGACAGACGGAGTAGTAGATGGCGCAGAAGATATTGTAGATGGTGTAGATGATGCAGTAGATGATGCCGGAACCGGAATTAAAGATGCTGTGGATGATGCGACAACCGGAACCAATGGAAATGGTAATAATAATGCAAAAACAGCAAGATAGTTTTGAATAAAGATTTTTAAATGCAAAAAACAGGATTGAAAACTCAATGAAAAGTTTTCAATCCTGTTTTGTATAATATGAGTACCACGATGGCTCATATAAAATTGTTTCTTTTGGTGAAAAATTTATTTGTCATCAATACTGTAGTTTGGTGCTTCTTTTGTGATATGAATGTCATGTGGATGACTTTCCTTTAAGGAAGCAGCAGTAATCTTAACGAAACGGCCTCTTTCCTGTAATTCTGGAATAGTAGGACATCCGCAGTAACCCATACCGGAACGGATACCACCGATTAACTGGAATACGGTATCTTCAAGGCTTCCCTTGTAAGCCACACGTCCTTCAACACCTTCCGGAACAAGCTTCTTAGCGCCTTCCTGGAAGTAACGGTCTTTGCTTCCGTTTTCCATAGCTGCAAGAGAACCCATACCACGGTAAACTTTGTATTTTCTTCCCTGATATAATTCGAAAGTTCCAGGAGCTTCGTCACATCCTGCGAACATACTTCCCATCATACATACATTACCGCCGGCAGCTAAAGCCTTGGTCATGTCTCCGGAGTACTTGATACCACCATCGGCGATGATTGGAATACCATATTCTTTTGCAACTGCAAAGGCATCCATGACAGCAGTAATCTGAGGAACACCAATACCTGCAACCACACGGGTAGTACAGATAGAACCAGGTCCGATACCAACCTTAACAGCATCAGCACCAGCTTCAATTAAAGACCTGGTTGCTTCACCGGTTGCTACGTTACCTGCGATAACCTGAAGATCAGGATAAGCAGCTTTGATTTTCTTAACTGCATTTAAGATATTTAAGGAATGTCCATGTGCGGAATCTACAACGATTACATCGACATGGGATTTTACCAGTGCATCGATACGGTCCATCATGTTAGCAGTAATACCAACAGCAGCACCACAAAGCAGTCTGCCCTGGTCATCCTTTGCGGATAATGGATATTTAATCTGTTTTTCAATATCTTTGATTGTGATAAGACCTTTTAAGTGAAAATCTTTATCAACAATTGGAAGCTTTTCTTTTCTTGCCTTAGCGAGAATTTTTTTCGCTTCGTCTAATGTGATTCCTTCCGGAGCAGTAATAAGACCTTCGGAAGTCATGCTTTCTTTAATTTTCTTTGTATAATCTGTTTCGAATTTCAAATCACGATTAGTGATGATGCCGACTAATTTTCCATTCTCGGTAATAGGAACTCCGGAAATGCGGAAGTTGTGCATTAAATCTTCTGCGTCAGCTAATGTATGATCTGGGGATAAGAAAAATGGGTCTGTGATAACTCCATTTTCGGAACGTTTTACCTTGTCCACTTCCTCCGCCTGAGCCTCGATAGACATGTTTTTGTGGATGATTCCGATACCACCCTGTCTTGCCATAGCTATTGCCATGCGATGTTCAGTTACTGTGTCCATTCCAGCACTCATCATTGGAATGTTCAATTTGATTTTCTTAGTCAGGTAAGTGGTAAGATCAATCATATTAGGAGTAACTTCCGAATATGCAGGAACCAGCAAAACATCATCAAATGTAATTCCTTCACCGATAATTTTACCCATTTTCTCGTTTCCTCTCTTTCTTATTAAAAAGTGTGTAATATAATAAAGCCTTTAATTTCTCAATTCTAGCAAAAAAATAATATACTGTCAATTGTTAAAACAACTATTCCATTTTATACAAAAATATGTTATTCTTTTAGACGGACAACGGGGTCAACCAAGGGTGAACGTTGTCCTTTTTTCAAACAGAGGGGGAAAAAGGATGGAATTTCGACCGTGCATAGACATCCATAATGGCAAGGTCAAGCAGATTGTGGGCGGAAGTCTTAAGGATGAAGGAAATCAGGCAAAAGAGAATTTTGTGGCGGAACAGGATGCCGCTTATTTTGCAGAATTTTATAAAAAAGATAAGATTCGTGGCGGACATATCATTCTGCTGAATCCGTCAGACAGTTCTTATTATAAAGAAACGAAACGTCAGGCACTGCTTGCACTTCACACATATCCGGGTGGTATGCAGGTTGGCGGCGGCATTCATGCAGAGAATGCCAAAGAATTTATCGAGGCAGGAGCCAGTCATGTAATTGTGACATCCTATGTATTTAAGGATGGAAAAGTAAATTATAATAATCTGGAGAAAATTCTTGCAGCAGTAGGAAAAGAGCATCTGGTTCTGGATTTAAGCTGCCGAAAAAAAGATGGCGACTACTATATAGTGACAGACCGCTGGCAGAAATTTACCGAAGAGAAAATCACGCCGGAGTTATTAGATAAATTAAAGGAATATGCGGATGAATTTTTAGTACATGCAGTAGATGTAGAGGGAAAAGCATCCGGCATTGAAGTCCCACTGGCAGAAATGTTAGGAGACTGGGGCAGAATTCCAATTACATATGCCGGAGGAGTCGGCAGTTTTGAAGATTTAAAGCAGTTAAAAGAACATGGAAAAGGCAGGCTTAATGTGACGATAGGCAGTGCATTAGACCTGTTTGGCGGCAGAATGGCATATAAAGAGGTTCTGCAGTATATAAATCAAGTATAAGGAAAAGGAGAGCGGCAGTATGAAGTATACAAAACAGGATATTATCCGTATGGCAGATGAAGAAGATGTGGAATTTATCCGGCTTCAGTTTACGGATATGTTTGGAACCTTAAAAAATGTGGCAATTACACGAAGTCAGTTAGAGAAGGCACTGAATAATCAGTGTATGTTTGACGGCTCATCCATAGAAGGCTTTGTCCGGATTGAGGAGTCCGATATGTATCTCTACCCGGATTTAGACACATTTACTATTTTCCCATGGAGACCACAGCAGGGAAAAGTTGCAAGAATTATCTGTGACGTTTATTGTGCAGACGGAACACCTTTCGAAGGAGACCCAAGATACGTATTGCGGAAAGAGATTGCGCGTGCAGCAAAGATGGGCTATACCTTTGAGGTAGGACCAGAGTGTGAATTTTTCTTATTCCATACCGATGACAATGGTCAGCCCACAACCATTTCCCATGAGAAAGCAGGATACTTTGACTTAGGACCGGTAGACTTAGGTGAAAATGCAAGACGTGATATGGTGCTGACCTTAGAGGATATGGGATTTGAAATCGAGGCATCCCATCATGAAGTAGCACCGGCACAGCATGAAATTGATTTCCGTTATGATGAAGCATTGGCAACAGCCGATAAGATTATGACTTTTAAACTGGCAGTTAAGACCATTGCAAAGCGTCATGGCTTATTTGCAAGCTTTATGCCAAAGCCAAAATATGGAATCAACGGTTCCGGCATGCATATTAATATGTCACTTTCCCAGAATGGAAAAAATATATTTGATGACCCATCCGGTGAACTTGGGTTAAGCAAAGAAGCATATTATTTCATTGGCGGAATAATGAAACATATGAAAGGTATGTCCGCTATCACCAACCCACTGATAAATTCCTATAAGAGACTGGTTCCGGGCTATGAAGCACCGATTTACATTGCATGGTCTGCAACAAACCGCAGTCCGCTGATTCGTATTCCGGCATCCAGAGGGGCAGGAACCAGGGTGGAATTAAGATGTCCGGACCCGGCAGCCAATCCATATCTGGCATTGGCAGTATGCCTTGCAGCAGGCTTAGATGGAATTGAAAATAAGATTATGCCACCGGAAGAGGTAAGAGAAAATGTATTTGAAATGAGACTTTCCAGGAAAGCGGAAAAGGGTATTGAATCACTTCCGGGAGATTTAATGGAAGCAATCGAAGAGTTCGAACACGATGATTATATCAAAGGAGTTTTAGGACCACATATTACAGAGAAATATGCAGAAGCCAAGAAGGCTGAGTGGGCGGACTACAGAGCCCAGGTGACACAGTGGGAGATTGATGAGTATCTGTATAAGATTTAGTTGATGTAAGAAAATGCTACAGGAGATAAGAACTTGATTAATGTTATTGTTGCATTCCCTAAGATAGAAAATGCCAAAAGTATAAAAAATATACTTGTGCGCAGTGGATTTCATGTAGATGCAGCAGTCACAACAGGGGCTCAGGCATTGCAGTATGCGAATTCGTTAGATGGAGGTATATTGGTCTGCAGTCCAAGATTTGTGGACATGATGTATACAGAACTGCATGAATATATTCCTGCTACATTTCAGATGCTTCTTGTTGCTTCGCCGGATATCTGTAATGAGCATGAAGTTGCTGATATTATGTGCCTTTCCATGCCGCTTAAAGTGCACGAACTGATACAGACGGTAGAGACCATGTCTTATACTATTACCAGAATGCGTAAGAAACGGCGTACGGAACCGAAGGTACGGAGCGAAGAGGAAAAACGCATGTTACAGGATGCCAAAGAACTTCTGATGGTACGAAATAACATGAGTGAAGAAGAAGCACACCGGTATATCCAGAAACGGAGTATGGATAATGGAACCGGACTCATCGAGACGGCACAGATGATTTTGAGCCTTATGCATGCATAAGTATGAAAAATAGGTTAAATATAGTAGATTATTTAGAGAGAAGAAAAGGAGATATTATGTATCAGATTAATGAAAACTACCAGAAATTACCAGGAAGCTATTTATTCAGTACCATTGCCAAAAAGGTAAATGCATTTACCCAGGCAAATCCGGATAAGAATATCATCCGTCTTGGAATCGGGGATGTCACCCAGCCAATCGCTCCGGCAATTATTGAGGCTTTACATAAGGCAGTTGATGAGATGGCAGATCCTGCAACCTTCCATGGATATGCACCGGATTTGGGATATGATTTCCTGCGTAATGCTATTGTAAAAAATGATTATCAGGCAAGAGGATGTGCAATCGAAGCAGATGAAATTTTCGTATCCGATGGAGCAAAGAGTGATTCTGGAAATATTCAGGAATTATTCGGACCGGATGTAAGAATTGCTGTATGTGACCCGGTATACCCGGTATATGTGGATTCCAATGTTATGGCTGGAAGAACCGGTACATATAACCCGGATACCCAGATGTGGAGCAATGTAATTTATATGCCATGTACCAGAGAAAATAATTTCGTGCCGGAATTCCCGAAGGAGACACCAGATGTAATTTATCTGTGCCTGCCAAATAACCCAACCGGAACAACCATCACCAAAGCACAGTTACAGGAATGGGTAGATTATGCCAATAAAGAAGGCGCACTGATTATCTATGATGGTGCTTATGAAGCATACATTTCAGAAGCAGATGTTGCTCATACCATTTACGAATGTGAAGGAGCACAGACCTGTGCCATCGAGATTAAGAGCTTTTCAAAGAATGCAGGATTTACCGGAGTACGTCTTGGATATACTGTAGTACCAAAGGATTTGAAATGCAATGGCGTATCTTTACATGATATGTGGGCAAGACGTCACGGCACCAAATTCAACGGCGCACCTTATATCGTACAGCGTGCCGGTGAAGCAGTATATTCCGAAGCTGGAAAAGCACAGTTGAAAGAACAGGTTGCATATTACATGAAAAATGCAAGCGTAATCAAAACCGGTCTTAAAGAAACAGGCTTCGAAGTATTCGGTGGTGTAAATGCACCATATATCTGGTTAAAGACACCGGAGCAGATGACATCCTGGGATTTCTTTGATTACCTCTTAGAAAATGCCAATGTAGTAGGAACACCGGGATCCGGATTCGGACCAAGTGGAGAAGGATACTTCAGACTGACAGCATTCGGAACATATGAGAATTCAGTTGCAGCATTAGAGAGAATTAAGGCATTATAAGTCAGTACCATAAGGATATACGAAAATATAGAAGGGACAGCGATTTTAATTGCTGTCTCTTTTTGGCATCCGATATAACAGGCAATTGGGAAGAAAAATATATTTATTTTAAAAAGTTTGGATATCGAAGAACATCTGGATGACATGCACTGGAATGCCAGCAGTTCTTAAATATCGGTTTTGCTTGATGGTAAACTGTCTTTCCGTTGCTTTGACGGGGACACTGCACTGTCCGTCAACTACGGATGCAACATAAAATCTGCAAGGGGCACTAAGAATTTTCTTCAAATAGTATCCATTCCGGCAACCGGCGCAAATTCACATCCATGTTCAAATGCGCCTCGCTGGCACTTCCCTGTGCCAGCGTTGCCGGATATCAGACGAAATTCTAAGTGCCCCTAACAGACCTTATCATGCATCCGTAGTTGACGAACAATACAGTGCCTTTGTCAAACATTGGAAAGACTGTTTTAATAGTCAAAAGCAAAACCGATATTTTAGAATTACGGTATTTCAGTGCAAAATCCAGATGTTCTTCGATATCCAGACATGAAAAAGAAATTTCTTATTTCTTTCCCAATTGCCTGTTAATACGACAGCACCATAATATTATGCAAATTATGCCACAACCGGCAATTCCGCTTTGCATCCCCAGTAGATATAATGGGAGTATGAAAAAAGGATACTTATACTTAAAACAGGGGGAAAAAGTATGCAATACGGACATTTTGACAATGTCCTGGCAGCCGGTTGGCAAATCACTGGATGAAGCAAAATATACCTGCCGTCATGGAATGAGTTATTCCAAATACAGCTGTGATTACAAAGGAATTGCAGCAGAGCAGACCTTAGTTGTTAAGATAAAATTTTACCCGAAGATGTCCGATTGGCACATGAAATGACAGAAAGGTTAAAAATTTTATCAAAGTATTCTTTTCCTGAAAAACCTTCTTACGGAAGTAATAAATGCGACAAACGGAAACATTATTTTAGCATCAACCATATTTGGAAACACACCAAAGGTTGCAGGAAAGAACTATTATGTAGGAACAAATTTAGCGGTTGCAAAACAGGCATTAAATGAAAGACATTTTCTTAACCAAAAATAGCGAAAATCTGGTTAAGAAAGCAAGAATTTAAGAATTAGAAAAATGCTGTAAACCCGCATAAATCAAGGCTTACAGCATCCAAAAAAATAGAGCGATAGACGGGGCTCGAACCCGCGGTCTCGACCTTGGCAAGGTCGCGCGTTACCAACTACGCCACTATCGCATTTGTGCTGAACACGAAATTTACTATACTATAAGAAAAAGGGTTTGTCAAGTGTAATATTAGAAAAGTTTTCACATAAAATACAATAAGCAAGAAAGCAGGAGGACTCCCTTGAGTGCAAAGACAAAGATTGTAGTGCTTCATATGAAGGAACTGATTTACACAGGAATTTTTGCGGTACTTGGAATATTACTGGTATTATTGTTGGTCTATATGTTTTCTCCGGATAAAGATGAGGAGAGCCGGGAGACCATGAAATATGTGGCAGGGGTATATACGTCTTCCATCATATTTAATGATAAAACCGTGGATGTGGAGGTTGTGGTGGATGAGAATAAAATCAATTCCATTTCTCTGGTAAATCTCGATGAAACTGTAACCGCAATGTATCCGTTGATGCAGCCGGCACTGGATAATTTGAAAGAACAGATATATGAAAATCAGTCAACGGATAATCTCAGCTATTCCGATGATAACCAGTATACGTCCATGGTGCTGATTCACGCCATTGATGATGCCCTGGAAAAAGCAGCGGCTGCCCCGGAGACAGAGGCGGAGTAACAGTATAAAATGATACGACAGAAATAGCAAAAGGAAAACAAGAAAAAGGCTTGTCAGTGCCGGGACCAAAAAGCTATAATAATGAAATGGAGAATACAATACAATATGAACTGACACCAAAAAAAGTAAAGAATATTATCATCCGGGTAAAAGCCAATGGCGTAGTAGCAGTAACGATGCCCTATCGCATGAGCAAAAAGAAAGTGGATGCATTTGTGCAGAGCAAGGCGGAGTGGATTCGTATGATGCAAAAGAAGCTTGCAAATCAGCAGAGGATAGATGTGGATGCACTGGAGTGGAACCGGCAGAAAGAGCAGTATTTAAGAGATATACTGCTGCAGGAGTATGAACTGTTTCGGGCTTATCATATTTCTATGCCAACGGTCAGATTCCGCAGCATGACCAGCCGCTATGGGAGCTGCTGCAAGGCAAAGGCATCTATTACTTTGAATAAAGTACTGGCAGACCTTCCGTTAGAATGCGCAGAATATGTTGCTGCTCATGAACTGGCACACCTGGTAGAAGCAAATCACAGCAGACGATTTTATCAGGTGCTGGATACTGTGATGTCAGATCATAGAATACGAGAAAAGAGGTTGAAAGAATATGCGTTATTCCATGGAAAACGCGAGCATGAAGGTGGAAGTTGAGTCCCTTGGGGCAGAACTGAAATCTGTGCTTGGAAAAAAAAGTAACATTGAGTACATGTGGTGCAGCAATCCGGAGTATTACAAACGGAGTGCACCAAATCTGTTTCCGATTGTTGGAAGCTTAAAAGACGGAGTCTATCATTATCAGGGAAAGACTTACAAGATGGGACAGCACGGTTATGTCCGTGATGTAGAGTGGAAGGTGGAGAAAAAAGATGAAGACACACTCGTTTTTACCCATCAGTCCGATGATACAACAAAAGAAAAATATCCCTTCGATTATGAGATGGAATTAATCTATCATATGAATGGCAACAGACTGGAAATCACATGGAACATTAAGAATACCGGCAAGGAAAAAATGTATTTTTCCTGTGGATTCCATCCATGCTTCTCCTGCCCGGTACATGGCGAAGCGGACAAGAGCGGTTATGGCTATGACATGCATATGAATGGAAATGTCATCTGTCGTGATTTTGACGTAGAATCCGGACTGGCATTAAACAGCAAAAGTGAGCTTAAGTTAGAAAATGGATTTGCAGCATTTACGAAGGATTTCTTTGACAATGGTGCTTATGTGATAGAGAATAACCAGACTCATGAAGTATCTTTGCGTGATCCGGAAGGAAAGAATTACTTAAATGTGTATTTCCCGGAAGCTCCGTTATTTGGACTCTGGTCAGCAGAGAAGAAGAATGCACCGTATGCAGCCATTGAACCTTGGTTTGGAAGATGCGATAAAGAGGATTTTAACGGAAGTTTGGAAGAAAGGGAATGGGGACATGTGTTAGCACAGGGTGCATGCTTTCAGGCAGCATACACCATAGAAATTGCAGGAGAAGATTAATTTTCATGCATTTTCTTATCTTCCGCTAAGAGTTCTTCATGAAGTGCAATGGAATCCCAGTTGATATTGTGCTCCGTGAGAACGGCTTTCAGACCGATTCTGGTAAGATGAAGCTTTTTTAATTCCACCAGGAAACGGTCTAAAAGAGCATTATCAAAGCCTTTGAATACCAGCATTTCGTCGGTGAAACCATCGCCGGTATAGACCTCTTCTTTCAAAGGGAAGCCATCAATCCCTGCGAGGGCACCTAAAGTTTGGTTATATTGTTCTTTGGTGATAATACGGATTTTTATTTTTAACCGGAGGCAGAGCATTTTTAATGTTCTGCCTTTGCTGTTTTCTAAATTGTAAAATAATATAACTGGATGCATAAGGGAAAACTCCTTTCTAAAAGAGATAGAAAATATCTGCCATTCAGCCATAAAGTATAAGGTTTCCGGGGGAAAATGGCAAGTATAAAAGATTGCATTTTTATATATTTTTTATTATAATGAAAAATCATAGTTAAAAGTGGGATAAAACGCAAAAAAGTTGGTGTGGATTATGGCAGATATTACAACAGAAGAATTAGAAGAATTAGAAAATGAAGTGGTGTCTAAGGATGACAACATAAAGACCATGCAGGAATTCGTCAGTCCGGAGAGCCTGTATCAGGAGCTGATTGCAAGCGTGAAGAAATATCACCCGTCGACGGATATTTCTTTGATTGAAAAGGCATATAAGACAGCAGATACGGCACATAAGGGACAGGTACGAAAATCCGGTGAAGCATATATCATTCATCCATTGTGTGTGGCAATTATTTTAGCGGAGCTGGAGCTGGATAAGGAGACCATCGTAGCAGGACTGCTTCATGATGTCGTAGAGGATACCGTCATGACAGTCGAGGAAATTGCTTCCGAGTTCTCAGAAGAGATTGCCCTTTTAGTGGATGGTGTTACGAAGCTGGGTCAGTTATCTTATGATGCGGATAAAGTCGAGGTTCAGGCAGAGAACTTAAGAAAAATGTTCCTTGCCATGGCAAAGGATATCCGTGTTATCTTAATCAAGCTGGCAGACCGGCTGCACAATATGCGTACGTTAAAATATATGACACCGGAGAAGCAGAAGGAAAAAGCAAGAGAGACCATGGACATCTATGCGCCGATTGCACAGCGTCTTGGTATTTCTAAAATTAAAATCGAATTAGATGACCTTTCCTTAAAGTATCTGGAGCCGGAAGCATATTATGATTTGGTAGAAAAGGTTGCACTTCGTAAGAGTGTCCGTGATGATTATGTGCAGAGCCTTGTAAAAGAAGTGAGTAAACATATTGAAAATGCAGGAATCAAGGCACAGATTGATGGAAGAGCAAAGCATTTCTTCTCTATTTATAAGAAAATGGTCAATCAGCATAAGACCTTAGACCAGATTTATGATTTATTTGCCATAAGAATTATCGTGGATAATGTCAAGGACTGCTATGCAGCACTGGGTGTCATCCATGAGATGTATAAACCAATCCCGGGACGTTTTAAAGATTATATTGCTATGCCAAAGCCGAATATGTATCAGTCCCTCCACACCACACTGATTGGACCGACCGGACAGCCGTTTGAGATTCAGATTCGTACCTTTGAGATGCATCGTACCGCAGAATATGGTATCGCTGCCCACTGGAAATATAAGGAAGCTGCCAATAACGGCGGCACAGTGGCTACCACCAAATCAGAGGAAGAGAAGTTAAGCTGGCTGCGCCAGATTTTGGAATGGCAGAAAGACATGTCAGATAATAAAGAGTTCATGAGCCTGTTAAAGAGTGATTTGAACCTCTTTTCTGATACGGTATTCTGCTTTACTCCGTCCGGAGATGTAAAGAATCTGCCAACGGGTTCCACACCGGTAGATTTTGCGTACAGTATCCACTCGGCAGTTGGAAATAAGATGATTGGAGCCAAGGTAAATGGTAAATTAGTTCCAATTGATTACGAGATTCAGAACGGTGACCGTATTGAGATTATCACGTCCCAGAATTCCAAGGGACCGAGCCGTGACTGGTTAAATATTGTTAAGAGTACACAGGCAAAAAATAAGATTAACCAGTGGTTCCGGAGTGAGTTAAAAGAAGAAAATATCGTAAAGGGCAAGGAACTGATTGCCCAGTATTGTAAGGCAAAATCCATTAATCTTACGGATATTAACAAACCGGAATATCAGAGTAAGGTTATGCGGAAATATGGATTCCATGACTGGGATTCCGCACTGGCAACATTAGGACACGGCGGACTGAAAGAAGGCCAGGTTGTGAATAAGATGCTGGAGGAATACCGGAAAGACCACCCAATCCAGCTTACCGATGAGGATGTATTGAACAATGTGTCTTCCGAGAATAAGGATAAGGCAGTTCCACAGAAATCCAAGAGTGGTATCATTGTAAAAGGACTTTATGATGTGGCAGTGCATTTTTCCAAATGCTGCAGCCCGGTGCCGGGAGATGAAATTGTAGGATTTGTCACAAGAGGCCGTGGTGTATCTATTCATCGTACCGATTGCATTAATATCATGAACCTTTCCGAACTGGAAAAAGTGCGTTTGATTGATGCAGAGTGGCAGCAGGGTGCAGAGCAGGGTGACAATGGACTTTATCTTGCTGAGATTAAAATATTTGGTAACAACCGTACCGGACTTTTAGTAGATATTACCAGAATTTTCACTGAGCGGGAAATCGATATCAGTTCCATTAATTCCAAGACCAGTAAACAGGGTGTTGCGACCATTTCTATTTCCTTTAATACCAAAGGCAAAGAGGAATTGAGCAGCTTAATAGAAAAAATCCGTCAGGTAGAGAGCGTGATTGATATTGAACGTACTACCGGCTGATAGAGCATTAGCAAAATAAATTGCTGATTTATGAAAAAAAGTCAAAGTCAGTTATTATTATAGAAGAGGAAAATTATGACAGAACAGACAGAAGTATTACGATATATTGTGGGACCGGTCTGCACCAACTGCTATCTTCTGGTAAATCATAAGACAGGAGAACTTCTTGTGGTAGACCCGGGAGACCAGGCACAGTTGATTGAAAAGCAGATTGAGAAAACCGGAGCAAAACCGGTGGCAATCCTTCTGACCCATGGACATTTTGACCATGCAGGAGCAGCAGAAGCGCTTGCAGATAAATACCAGATTTCCATTTATGCCCATGAGGCAGAGAGGGAGACCTTGGAGGACCCGGGACTTAACCTTTGCGGGATGATAGGAGAGCATAAGGTCTATCATGCAGATATTTTCGTAAAAGACGAAGAAGTATTAAATCTTGCAGGATTTTCCATCCGTGTATTTTTTACACCGGGGCATACCATTGGCGGATGCTGCTATTATATTGCAGATGAGAAGATTCTTTTCAGCGGAGATACGCTGTTTCAGGAATCTGTGGGAAGAACCGATTTCCCAAGAGGAAGTGCATCGGATTTAATCCGGGCAATCAGAGAAAAACTGATGCCGCTGCCGGATGATGTGACCGTGTATACCGGACATGACGAAAGCACTTTAATAGGCTATGAGCGGATGCATAATCCGTATTTATAAGGACGAACCATGATAACAGTATTATTAGATAAAGCAGAATTTGAATATGATATCCATTCGCTGGTAAAGGCATTTTATCCGAAGGAAGAGGTATATGTTTCCACGAAGGATAAGGAGAAAAAAGAAGAGCCGGTACATTATCACATGGATGTACAGTTTGCACCGGAAGAAATCATTTTTTCCTGGAAACGGGTGGAGGCTTCGGAAGACAATGCGAATCAGACCGGAATTACAAAATGTGTAGCAGTAGATTATACAAACCGCAAGGAGACCAAGAACAGTTTAAAGCGGACACTGTATCGGTTATTGTCAGAATATACCGGAGTGGAGCTTCCGTGGGGAAATCTTACCGGTATCCGTCCGACCAAGATTCCGATGGCACTTTTAGAAGAGGGTAAGAGCGAGGAAGAAATTGCCCGCTATATGAAGGAAACGTATTTTACCTCCGATGAGAAGATAAAGCTCAGTATTGAAATTGCAGAGCGGGAGTTGGAACTTTTACACAAATTAGACTACGAAGAAGGCTACAGCCTTTATATTGGAATTCCATTCTGCCCGACGACCTGCCTTTACTGTTCCTTTACTTCTTATTCCATGTCAGCCTGGAAAAACCGCATGGATGACTACTTAAGTGCACTGGAAAAGGAACTGGATTATACAGCAGTCAAATTTGCACATAAGAAATTAAACAGCATTTATATTGGTGGTGGAACACCGACCACATTAAATCCACAACAGTTAGACAGATTGATTCGAAAAATTAAATGTAGTTTTGATTTATCTGATTTAGTGGAATTTACAGTGGAAGCCGGAAGACCGGACAGCATTACAAAAGAGAAGCTTATGGTGCTTCGCAATCATGATATCAGCAGAATTTCCATTAATCCACAGACCATGAAACAGGAAACTCTGGATTTGATTGGACGACATCATACCGTACAGCAGACCATTGACAGCTTTTATCTGGCAAGAGAATTAGGCTTTGATAATATCAATATGGATTTAATTGTAGGACTTCCGGGAGAAAGTCTTTCGGATGTAGCAGATACCATGGAAGTAATCCGGAAGTTAGCACCGGATAATCTGACGGTTCACTCCCTTGCTATCAAGCGTGCAGCAAGGCTGAATATACAAAGAGAGCGTTATCAGGATTTTGAAATTGTCAATACCGCAGACCATATCGCACTGACTTCGAAAGTGGCAGAAGAAATGGGCCTTTTCCCATATTATTTATACCGCCAGAAGAATATGGCAGGCAATTTTGAAAACGTAGGCTATGCAGCACCGGGAAAAGCCGGTGTATACAATGTTCTTATTATGGAAGAGAAACAGAGTATTGTAGCCTGTGGTGCTGGTGCATCCACGAAGCGTGTCTGGGTACAGCCAAATCCCGATGGCACACACCGGATTGAACGTGCCGAGAATGTCAAGGATGTGGCACAGTATATCACAAGGATTGATGAGATGATTGAACGGAAGGGCCGGCTCTTTACAAAGGAATAAAAGCGGTTGACATATCAGAACACGAAAAATATAATAGTTCTGTATGAATACAAATATATAATAAGAAAAATAGATAAAATGCTTATCTCGGAAAATGGAGGAAATTTCATGGCATTGAGTAAGAAGCCGGTTACAGGCATGAAGGATATTTTACCGGAGGAGATGCAGATTCGTGATTATGTGCAGAATGTAATCAAAGAGACCTACCGGAGTTTTGGATTTACACCAATTGAAACTCCTTGTATGGAGAATATTGCAAACCTCACCAGCAAACAGGGTGGAGAAAATGAAAAACTCATTTTCAAAGTATTAAAACGTGGTGAAAAGCTGAACTTAGAGACAGCAGAAAAAGAAGAAGATGTAGTGGATTTTGGTATGCGTTACGACCTTACCGTTCCGCTGGTAAGATTCTATTCCAATAACAGTAACCAGCTCCCATCCCCGTTTAAGGCATTACAGATGGGAAATGTGTGGCGTGCTGACCGTCCTCAGAGAGGGCGTTATCGTCAGTTCATGCAGTGCGATATTGACATTTTAGGAGAGCCGTCCAATCTGGCAGAGATTGAGCTGATTCTTGCAACAACTACAACCCTCGGCAAGATTGGATTTAAGAATTTTGAAATCCGAATCAATGAACGCCGCATTTTAAAAGCAATGGCAGCTTACAGCGGATTTCCGGAAGAAAGCTACGACCTTGTATTTATCATCTTAGACAAGATGGACAAGATTGGGCTGGACGGAGTCGCAGAAGAACTGAAAAAGGAAGGCTTTGCAGAAGAAGCGGTCGATAAGTACTTATCCTTATTTGAAAAAGCAGAAGGTACCGAAAACGGACTGGTTACCTTATGTGATACATTAATTGAAGCTGGATTCTTAGAGGAAGAAGTAAAGCAGAACCTGACAGAGATTATCGACAGCGTAGAAGCAACCAAAGCAGCAGACTTTAAAATGGTATTTGACCCGACTTTAGTGCGTGGCATGGGTTATTATACAGGAACTATTTTTGAAATAGCTATGCCGGAGTTCGGCGGAAGCTGTGGCGGAGGTGGTCGTTATGATAAGATGGTTGGAAGATTTACCGGCAACGATGTACCTGCATGTGGATTTTCCATCGGTTTTGAAAGAATCATTCTTCTGCTCTTAGAGAGCGGATTTAAGATTCCGGGACAGGCAGCGAAGAAGGCATATCTCATCGAAAAGGGATATCCGGCTGATAAGCTGCAGGAGGTAATTGCACAGGCTCAGAAGGAACGTTCCGAAGGAACCCAGGTATTAGTGGTTCGTATGAATAAGAACAAGAAGTTCCAGAAGGAGAAGCTTACGGCAGAGGGTTATGAAGAATTTGTGGAGTTTTTTAACAGATAGTCTGTTTTTCTGCAAGAAGCAGAAAATGGAATAATTTTGATAAGATTTTTAGGAGGATAAGAAAATGTCAGAATCCATGCAGGGATTACACAGAACCCATAGATGTACAGAAGTATCCAATGCCAATATTGGAGAAAAAGTTACCGTCATGGGCTGGGTACAGAAAAGAAGAAATTTAGGAAGTCTTATATTCATAGATTTAAGAGACCGTTCCGGAATTCTGCAGCTTGTATTCGACGAGCCAAAGGTAGGAAGCGAAGGCTTTGCCAAAGCGGGAACACTGCGTAGCGAGTTTGTTATTGCAGTCGAAGGAACCGTGCAGAAGCGTTCTGCAGCAGTTAATGAGAATTTAAAGACCGGTGATATTGAGGTAATTGCTGAGAGTATCCGTATTCTTTCAGAATCACAGACACCGCCATTTCAGATTGAAGAGAACAGCCAGACCAAAGATGAGATTCGTTTAAAATATCGTTATCTTGATTTACGTAGACCGGATATCCAGCGTAACCTGATGCTGCGTAGTAAAGTAGCATATCTGATGCGTGATTTTATGGCAAAAGAAGGTTTCTTAGAGATTGAAACTCCGATTCTTTGTAAATCTACACCGGAAGGTGCAAGAGATTATCTGGTGCCAAGCCGTATACATCCGGGCAGCTTTTATGCATTGCCGCAGTCACCACAGCTGTTCAAACAGCTTCTGATGGCATCCGGATATGACCGTTATTTCCAGATTGCAAAATGTTTCCGTGATGAGGATTTACGTGCAGACCGTCAGCCGGAATTTACCCAGGCAGATATGGAGCTTTCTTTTGTAGATATTGATGATGTATTAGATGTCAATGAGCGTCTGTTAAAATACATTTTCAAAGAAGCCATCGGTGTAGATGTAGAACTTCCACTTAAGAGAATGCCTTGGCAGGAAGCAATGGATCGTTTTGGTTCTGATAAGCCGGATACCCGTTTTGGAATGGAATTAAAGGATGTATCTGATATTGTAAAAGATTGCGGTTTTGGTGTATTTACCAGTGCGTTAGAGCAGGGTGGTTCTGTCCGTGGTATCAATGCAGAAGGACAGGGCGCAATGCCAAGAAAGAAGATTGACAAGCTGGTAGAGTTTGCAAAAGGCTATGGAGCAAAAGGACTTGCTTATCTTTCTGTACAGGAAGATGGCAGCTATAAATCATCCTTTGCAAAATTCATGACAGAAGAGGAATTGAAGAATCTGGTAGCAGCAATGGACGGAAAGCCGGGAGACCTGCTTTTATTTGCAGCAGACAAGAATAAAATTGTATGGAATGTATTAGGTGCACTTCGTCTTGAAATTGCCAAAGAATTAGACCTCTTAGACCCGAACCAGTATAATTTCCTCTGGATTACAGAGTTCCCATTGTTAGAGTGGTCAGACGAAGAGAATCGTTATATGGCAATGCATCATCCGTTTACCATGCCAATGGAAGAGGACTGGGATAAGATTGATACAGATCCGGGTGCAGTACGTGCCAAAGCATATGACATCGTATTAAATGGTACCGAGTTAGGCGGTGGTTCTGTCCGTATCCACCAGAGTGATATTCAGGAGAAAATGTTTGAGGTTCTTGGCTTTACAAAAGAGAGAGCACATGAGCAGTTTGGATTCCTTCTGGATGCATTCTCCTATGGTGTACCACCACACGCAGGACTGGCTTATGGTCTTGACCGTCTGGTTATGCATATGGTACATGCAGATTCCATCCGTGATGTTATCGCATTCCCGAAAGTAAAGGATGCATCCGACCTTATGTCCAATGCCCCGGATATCGTAGATGAGAAGCAGTTAGAGGAACTGTGCATCAAAGTGGATGAGAAAGAAGTAAAAGAAAAAGAAGCAGAAGAAGCTGCAGAAAAATAAAGAAACAGATAAAGCATGTTTCTCACATAAATAAAAGAGTTATTGTATCACAGAATTTTAAACCGTGGTACAATAACTCTTTTTAGTTGCCAGACATCCGTAAGAAGCTGACTTTGACCGGTTTGTATCTGCCGGTGTTTTATCGATATTCACCCATATAGAACAATGCAATCGTTCCAGGACCGGAATGTGCACCGATGGTTGAACCGACATAATTGATTAAGAAACTGTCGATGCCAAAACGTTCTTTTACAAGATTTGCAACAAACTGTGCATCTTCTAAAGCATCACCATGGCTGATAAATACGATATCATTCTGGTCACGGTAGGAGCCCATCTGCTTTTCCATATTGTCAACCAGGGTAATCAGGGATTTTTTACGTCCACGAACCTTGGAAACCATAATAAGATGACCTTCATCATCTACATGAAGCACCGGCTTTAAGTTAATCATGGTACCAAGAACCGCAGCGGTTTTAGAAACACGTCCGCCTCTGTGAAGGTGGAACAAATCATCTACCGTAAAGTTATGTACCAGATGTAGTTTATTTTCCTCCAGCCATTTTACGGTTTCTTCTAAAGTGGCACCATTTTCTTTCATCTGGACAGCTTTGTGAACCAGAAGTCCCTCTCCCATGGAAGCACAGAGAGAGTCTACGACAACGACTTTATGTGGGAAATTATCTTCTTCCATTTCACTTGCAGCAATTTTTGTACTGGAGTAGCTGCCACTGAGTCCGCTGGAAAAGGCAATGTGAAGAATATCACAGTCATTTTCCGTGGCAATTTTTGTGAAAATTTCGCGGGCAGTTTCCGGGTTGACCTGAGAGGTGGTGGGCAGAGAGCCGGCACGCATCTTTGCATAGAATTCTTTGACATCCATTGGATGCTCCCAGTCATAGGTTTTGCCGTCTATAGTATAAGTGAGTGACAGCATGCCAAGATTATGTTCTGCTACATAATCTGCCGGCAAATCTGCGGTAGTGTCGGTGGTGATAATAAATTTATTCATGTGTCCTCCTGTAGTTCTTATATAAAATTGTGGCATAAAATCACGCCTTTTTTATTATAGCATAATGAAAAATGAAAATGTAAAATTTTTATAAAAATGAAAAAATATCTTTACAAAAAAAGAAAAAGCAGGTATGATTAAAGCCATCTTATTTATCTTTTTTTATCCGGGAGTTTCCTCCCAAATATTCCAAACAGTGAAACGAAATTCAGTATGGAAAGGGGTTTTCTTATTTGAAAGAAATTTTTGAACAGTATGGTGGGGTAATTATAACAGTAGTTGCGATTGCAGCATTAGCAGCACTTGTGACAGCAATTATGGGAAATGGAACCAGTGGTCCCGTTTATGATGCATTTAAGAACTTAATTGATAACTTTGGAAATAACATCGGAACACCATAGGAGGGGGATGACTTGGACAGACAGGAACTGGGTATCCGGATGGAGCCGGATTATTTTGGTCCCCTTTGGCGTTATGTCCGGAATGATAAGATTACAGATATTGACTATAACGGAAACCAGTTGTGGATTACAGATGTAGAAAATGAACGATATCTGATTCGAAGGCATGGCATTACAGAGAAGTTTGTAGAGCAGTTTTCCCATCGGATTGCCAATGAAGTGAGCAAGCCTTTTAACAAGAAAAATAATTTGTTGGAGGCGGAGACCGACACGCTGCGTATCAGTATTGTGCATGAATCTGTTGCCATATCCGGCAGGAGCATCTGCATCCGTAAATCAATGCCAATGCTGCGTATGCAGGTAAAAAAGATGGTGGAGGATGAGTATGTAGCTGTTCCGGTATTAGAATTGCTGACCAATTGTGTGGCTGCAAAAATGAATTTTGTCTTTTGTGGAGAACCGGGGGCGGGAAAGACAGAATGTGCAAAATTTTTCTCGCAGTTTATTCCGGCAGGAGAGCGTGTCATTACAATAGAGGATAATCCGGAATGGCATTACAGTCAGATTAATCCCGGAAAAGATTGTGTGGAACTGCGAATTAATCCGGATTTTGATTATACCAAAGCCATTAAGACATGTCTCAGACAGAATCCATCCTGGATTATGTTATCGGAGGCACGTTCTACGGAAGTAAAGTCTTTGCTGGAATGCTGGTCTACCGGAATCCGCGGATTTACCACGCTTCATACGGATGATGTGCGTAAAATTCCGGATCGTATTTTAAATATGATGGAGAGCCGTATGGATGCAGACCGCATGGAAAATGATGTATACAGCTATGTTGATGTTGGAATTCTGCTGCGGAAGAAAATGAGTGCAGAAGGAAAATTGTACCGTTATATAGACCAGGTCTGCTTCTTTGTAAGAGAAGAAGGAAGAAATGAAATACATATGCAGGTGGTGGATGGCAATCTTATGGTGAGAGAACTTCCCAAAGGGCTGATTGCGCGTATGAAGCGGCATGGAATTTCCGAGCCATTTGATAATCCGATGATACAACATCGTCTGGAAGGAGAAGAATATGAAAAAGAATGAGCGTTTCGTTGCCTATGGAGGCTGTTATGGATTATTGCTGCTGGCAGCATTTTTATTACAGCTTAAGTGGCAGGGATATATCTGCTGCAGTATTGTATTTGTTCTTGTTATGTGGCGTATGGATAAAGTGTTGAAGGAAGAAAAGAAGCAACAGACCCGTCTGCAGGAAGCAGAATTGTATATGGAACAGATGCTGTATGCATTTTTGCAGAATCCGAAAATCTTATCTGCACTGGAGACAGTTTTTGTATTGTTTGAACCGGGGGCCATGCGAAAACAGATAGAAACTGCAATCTTTCATTTACGAAAAGAATATGACAGCAATATGAAAGAAGAGTTAGATGCGATTGAGCAGCAGTATGAGAATCGCAGAATGAAAGAGATTCATGCGTATTTTCTGATGGTAGAACAGTATGGCGGAGCATACGAGACAACGGTGGAATTGCTTTTAGAGGATTTGCAGAAGTGGATGGAACGGGTCAGACTGCATCAGCGGGACTGTAAGAAATATCGAAGAAATGTATTCTTAGCGGTGGGTTTATCCATTCTGGTATGCGCAATAACGAATCATTTGCTGCCAAAAGATATTGAATTATCGCAACTTTGGGTTTGCCAGATTGCATCAATTCTTTTTCTGTCCTTGGATATGCTGATTTGCTTCCGGGCAATGAAGCGTACCTGCTGCAACTGGTTGAAGGAAAGGGAATCTTATGGAGAAGGGGATGAAAAGAAATATCGTTATGTGCAGTTCCATAAAGGCGTGCGCAGTAATTTCTACCGGAAGTATCTGAGAAAGAAAATGGAAAAGGAATTTCCGCAGTGGTTAATGGACATTTCTTTATTGCTTCAGACTGAAAATGTGCAGGTGGCATTTTATCGTATCCGGCCGCAGACACCGGAGGTTCTAAGACCGGCAGTGGATGATATGCTGGAAGAACTTTCACAGAATCCGGAGAGTCTGGAACCATATCTTAATTTTTTAAAAGATTATGATTTACCGGATGTGCATTCTGCTATGCGGATGTTGTATGCATTATCCAACGGCGGATATGGAAACAGTGAAAAGCAGTTAAGTCAGATTTTAAAACGGAATCAGGAACTTTTAGATAAGGCAGAAAGAGAACAAAATCAGGATTCACTGGCTGGATTATATGCATTGTTTTTAGCCCCGGCATTGACTGGAGCAGGAAAAATGATGATTGATATGACGGCATTTCTAGTGGTATTTTTAGCAAGCGTACATAGATAGGGGATTAGATGGAACAGGTAATAAAAACATATCTTGGAATATTTCTGATGATGCTGCTGTCAACAGTTGGAATAGGTATTGTTGCAGCAGAAGCGCAGATTTGTCAGGCAAGAAATTTTAAATCGGATGTGGTAGTGGAACTGGAAAACAGCAATTATAACCGGGAAGTAATAAATGCCTGTATAAAGCAGGCTGATGAACTGGGCTATCAGCTGCAGGTTAATTTATATGAGGATTCCGGAGCTGTAACTGTATGTGAAAATGGAAATGTGCCGCCCGTGGAAAAGGAGGTAACCATGGCGGAGGTGATATTGCATTACGCATACCTGATGGGACCATTTCACAGTAAAACGGAGCATAGTATCCGGGGATTTGGAAGGTAGATTTATGAGAAAAATTATGGAGGATTATGGACAGGCAATCATTTATGCAGTACTTGGAAGTGGTTGTATCGGAGTGTTGTGGTATTTGCTTGGTTATGTCCGGTAAGGGGATAAAAATGCATTTTTTTATGGAAGAATATGGTGGACTTGTGATAGCGGTTCTGGCAGTCATTGTTATGACAGGAATTTTATTTGGACTGTTTTCACAGGGAGGTTATCTTTATGAAATGATAAGCAGGGCACAGGGGGCATTGGGGTAAAACAAATGAAAACATTATGGAAAGAATATGGACAGACAGTAATTACTGTATTAGTGGCGGCAATGTTACTGATATTATGCTTATGGGGATTTCGCATAATTGGAAGTGGAATGGAACGTCCGGCAGCCGGTACAGATGTTGGAAATAATATGGACGGAAAAATGTTAAAAGATATTCATAGCCGTCAGGTTCCGGTGATTATCTATGAAGATCATCGCATCTTAACGATTGCAGATAAGATAGCGTTATCAGAACTGTTTCACGCAGTGGATGCAGATGGAAAGGAACTTAAGATTGAGATAACTGATATCAGAAATCAGGCAGGAAAAACAGTAGAAGATATTTATGAAAAGGCAGGAATCTATGAAATAGAGGTGCGGGCAGAAGATGCATATGAAAAGCAGACAGTTTCCCGTTTCCGGATTCCGGTAAATGGAGGCGGTATATGAAACAGATGGTATTTGGGGTATTGTCCGGCGGCATTGTCATACTTTTTGTAGTGATGCTGCTGACCATGCAGCATAAGAATGTGCGAAAAGAAGAATTAGAACAGAGTCTTACCGAAGCAATGGAAACAACATTGCAGATGGTACAGGCGGATGCAGACAGAGATTATACTTCCGAAGATATGAGGACATTACTGATTCGAAATCTGGTTCCGCAGATGAATTCCGATTCAGAATTAACCGTTCGGATGCTTGCAGCAGATGCAGAAAAAGGATTACTTTCTGTGGAAGTGGAAGAGTATTTTTCGTATCCGGGTGGGAAAATGGGCAGTATAAAGTGCTGCCGTACAATTCTTACAGATGACGATGGGGATGGAGAAGAAACGGAGAAAGGGGAAAAAGAAGTGGCAATGCAGACGGTAATCTTTTATCGCTCCAGGGAAGAAATGGAACAGGGAAAATCTTATTATAAGAAGCTGGAAATACAAAAGGGGGATTACTGTACTTCTCCGGCAGAACCGGTTTGTGATGATTTGAAAAAGAAGTTTTTAGAGTGGCGGGACAGCAAGGATTATCTCGCGGATTTTACACAGTGTGTAGAAGAAAATCAGACATATTATGCAGTATTTGAATAGGGGGTAAGCATGAAAAAGAAGGTGCAAAAGGGAGTATGCCGTTTCCTTTGCGGATGCATGATTCTTTTTATGAGTCCGTGCAGTATTCAGATGATAAGTGCGGAAACGGTAGAAGAAACTGAGGTGGCAGAATCTGAAAAAACAGAAGTATTAGAAGCAGAAGTATTAGAAGCAGAAGTATTAGAAACAGAAGTATTAGAAACAGAAGAAACCAAGCAGTTGGAAGAAATGCCGGATGAATTGACTTCATCTGCTTACGGAAGTGCCCAGACCTGGTATCCGGAAACTTCCGGGTATTTCATATTGATAGTTCGTGACAATGCAGGTGGAAGAACGGCTCGTTACCGGATTGACTGTAATATAGGGGAACGTCATTCCAATGGGATTAATTATCGAATCTATTATAAAATGTATCTGATTGGGGGAGACGAGCTTGGCATTACATTAGAGGACAAGGAATATTATACCAGACATGATAATGCAACTTCTGAAATCGGAGCAAGAGAATATCATCTTCCGGTTACTTTTCGATTGCCGGAACTGGGGCATCATTTTGAAGGAGTGTCTACCAGCAACTGCTATCAGACATACTTTGAGAGTATGGAAGAGGAAACCTGTAGTTTTGTGGTGGACACCAACGGATGTGGAATGACACCCTGGGGAGATGATGGCGCATGGCATAATGATAATATCGAAGTAAATTATCTCGAAAATCGTTATACCATTCATTATGATGGAAATGGGGCTACCAGCGGAACTGTTGCTTCTCAACCGGATGTGCTGTATGGAAAACAGATTCAATTACAGCAGAATCAGTATAAGAAAGAGTATACAGTAACCCTGGATGGAAATGGTGGAATATCTGAGGCAGAGAAACTTACCGCGGAAAGCACCTTTGCCGGGTGGGAAGATCATAACAGTTTTTATTATAACGGAATAGAATTTCCGTGGTATGCATTTGATGCCCCCTGTTATGCAAAAGCAAATCAGGATTTACTGGAAATTTTCGGGTTTAATAAGGCAGCATTAGTAAAACATTTCTATCAGTATGTGATACAGGGCAGGGAACGAAGAATATCCAGTCCATATTTTCGATTGACGGATTATATGAAATATGGAGGGGAAGATTTAAAACAGGCATTTGGCAGCCGGCGTGAGTCATATTTGTTACATTGGATAAATTATGGATATAATGAGCATAGAGTGGGGATAGGCACAATCGGTGTGCCGGAAGCGTTATCGGAACTTTCTGTATATGAAGATAAGGCACAGGTATTAAATTTATCTTCAAAACATAAGGGAGAGGTTCTATTAAAGGCACAATGGAAGGATGCAGAAGTAATACTTCCATCCGCAAAGCGAAGTGGGCATACGTTTGCCGGCTGGGCAGACAGGAAAGATGCTAAAGAGCCGGTATATAATTCAGGAGATAAGGTAGTGGTAACGGAGAATCAGACTTTTTATGCCATCTGGAAGAAATCAAAGCCACCGGTTATAGAGCGGACGGTATCGATTCAGAATGGAACGGATGGATTCTATACATATGCCTTTGTACGGGATGGAGGAGATGGAATTAAAAAGACTGCTTTTGCGGTGTGGAGTGAAAACCAGGGCCAGGATGATTTGACGGCAGAATGGCAGATGTCAGAATTAGGAGAAAAAGGGGACTATTTTATAGAGGGGCAAAGATATAATTACCGTTATTATACCTCTGCTGTAAAACATAAGAATGAATATGGCAGACATCTGATTTCAATTTATGCCTATGACAATTTGGATGGTTATGCAACAGCAGATACGGATTTTTGCTATTGCTTCCCAATCATTTTTGATGGAAATGGAGGTCTCATCGATGGAGAAGAGACAAAGCAGGAGAGCCGATATTATGGGACACCCTATGGAGAAATGCCAGACGCCGTGCGGGAGAACTTCCTTTTCTTAGGATGGAGCACAGAGCCGGATGCAGAACAGGACAAAGAGGAAGATAAAAAGCCGGATGTAATATGGCAGGAAAAAGAACTTATCGGGGAAGAAGATGTTTTTTGCCATGCAGGGGAACAGAGATTATATGCACAGTGGGATGAGAGTCCTGTTATTGAGGCAAAAGATCAGTATTATAGTTTGACGGATGCAAGAAGCGGCAGGATTACAGAGGAAATACTTTTGCAGCAGGCATGTGCAAAGGACAGAGAAAGCAGCTCAGAAGATAATCCGGAAGGTATCTTAAAGAGCGGAGTAGATGAAGAGAAGAATACTGTTTTTTGCGTGGAAGATTATACGGAAGAAGAGTGGAAGAACTTTGCGCATGAAGGAACCACCACGATTACTTATTATGCAAAAGATGCAGTTGGCAATGTCAGCAGAAAACAGGTTATCGTTTATCTGGTGGATACTACTTCGCAACAGGTGGAGGACAAAGAAAAAACGTTTCGATTTATCAGTGAAAAATATCTTGATACCATAACACAGGATTCTATTTGGAGGAGAGAAGAAAATTACAGACAGTTAGAAGAGGCATTGCAAAGGAATACGGCTTTAGAAGTCTGGAATTTATCACATCAACAGATGAATGAGATGAAAGAATATGAATTGCAGCATAATACCGGGAAAATGACGGAAATAGAGCGTTTTCGGAATAAATTTATCCATTGTATCGGTGAAAATGCCGAAATTTAGAAAGAAAGAAGAAATTGGTTGCACAATAAAAATAACTTATGGTATAGTTGGAGAAAAGTGAAAGGAGTTATGGAAAATTGAATCCAAAGAAAAAAATATTGATTTTATCAGGCTGTCTGCTTACAGTGGCAGCTGTAGTTGGTGGTACATTTTTCGTACAGAAGAGCAGTAATCATGTTTTAAACAAAACATCCATAGGAAAATTCCACGAAGCAGAGGAGCATACTGCAACAGGAGTTGTGGTATGTAAGACGGAAGCATTGCAGGAGGTATTTCAGCAGAAGAAAGAAGAGGTTCTGTTGGCAAAGCAGGAAGTGCCGGATGAATCCGAGGGAAAGAATGAGAAAACCGATAAAAAGGGAACACAGGAAGTGACACCGGGAAAGGAACCAACAGAGCCGGCATCAACTGCAGGAGGGCAGACCCCTTCAGCTCAGAAAAACGCAACGACATCCGGGGGACAGGACCCTGTCGGTGGAATTCCAGCAGCACCATCAGATACACCATCGGAGACTCCGGCAGCACCATCAGATACACCGTCGGAAACTCCGGCAGCACCATCAGATACACCGTCAGAAACTCCGGCAACGACACCGACAGAACAGCCGGCAGAGGAAACAAAACCAGCAAATCCATGCCCGTATCCGCTTTGGACAGTGATGAGTTTTGATGATGGAACTATGGGATATTACTGGCCGATGGATTATGATATTGCAGATGCAGTAAGAGTGGACAATGAGCTGTATGAATTACATTATACCAGACTGGTAAGTACAACTTTTGTGGGAAATTATGATGGTGCATATCATGTAAGATTAAGTAAATTCAGTTATCATATTCCGTATGCAGATGACTGATGATAGAAAAAGAAAGGTATATCGAAAACTCCCTAAGGAGTTTTCAGATATACCTTTTCAATTCTGTTCTTATCCATTTTCTCAACCCGGAGCAGAATTCCATTTTCTGTGGTAATGGATTCTCCTTCGTCAGGAAGATGGTCTAAATGTTCTAAGATATAGCCGCCAATGGAATCATAATCTTCCGACTCTAAATGAATCCCCAGTTTTTCACACATATCATAAAGATTCATGGAACCGTTGACCAGGTATTCTTTTTCATTTAAAGCAGTAATATCAGCTTCTTCATTGGCATCATATTCATCATGAATTTCGCCTACAATTTCCTCTAATAAATCCTCTAAAGTAACAAGACCGGCAGTTGCACCATATTCATCTAATACGATAGCAATGTTGAGGGAAGAAGCCTGCATTTCTTTTAATAATTCAGCAGTATTCTTATGCTCATATGTAAAGAACGGTTCCCGCATAATAGAGCGGATGGAAAAATTCGTCCGGTCATCATAGAGCAATAAATCCTTTACATTTAAAATACCAATGACATTGTCCGTGGTATCTTCATATACTGGTAATCTTGTATATTTGGCTTCCCGGAAAATCTCTAATAATTTTTCATAGCTGGCATTGACATCTACGAAAGTCATATCTATACGGGGAACCATAATTTCTTTTGCTTCAGAATCAGTTAAATCGAACACATTATTAATCATATTGCGTTCTTCATTCTCAATAACACCGGATTCGTGACTGACATTTACGATAGTACGAAGCTCGGCTTCTGTCATGGTCTGCTTCTTGGCATCAGGATTAATATGCAGGAGCTTTAAGAAGCCATGGGAAAGCATATTAATAATAAAGATGACAGGAGTAAGAACCTTCATAAGAAAGCTGACAACTCCGGAGTACGCCAATGCCAGTTTTTCGGAATGTATGGTAGCAATTGTTTTTGGAGTGATTTCACCGAAAATCAGAATCAAAACAGTTAAAATTCCAGTTGATATTCCGGCAGCAACACTTCCGAAAATGCGGATGGCAAGTGCTGTAGAAATAGCAGAGGCGGATAAGTTTACAATATTATTCCCGATTAAAATAGCGCTTAACATCTTAGATGAATGATCCGTGATAGCAAGCACGCGCTTTGCCCTTACATTTCCTTCATCTGCCAAGGTCCGCATCTTAATCCGGTTAACGGTTACAAGAGCGGTTTCAGCAGAAGAAAAGAATGCTGATAAAAGAATCAGTATGACAAGACTTACTAATTGGATGATATCTGTTCCACTCAAATTAGTCCACCTGCAGATTGGAATAGTAATCCGTAAGAGCACTTAAATCTACCTCTGTATAGGATACCGGTTTATTTGCTTCATGATTTTTATAAATGGAGAAGCCTGCCCAGCCTATGATAAGTGCAATGACAACAACGGTAGCGGTATAACCCAGATAACGCTTGCATTTCTCCTGTTTCATTATTTTTTTACGATTTTTCTTTTGTTCTTTATAGCGGTCAACTTTTTCCTGACTCATAAGAAATCTCCTTGCAATTTTTTTAATAATAATGGTATTATACACCATGTAGGAATAAAATTGAACAAAAAATTCAAAAACTAATAGAAAACTAATAGAAAACAAAAAAATAGAAGAAGGAAAGAAAAATGAAGCAGGGAATAATTTTTGATATGGATGGAACTCTGTGGGATTCTACAGTCGGTGTGGCAGAATCCTGGAATGAAATATTAAAACAGGAAAAAGTGAACCGTACACCTCTGACTGTAGAGGATTTTCGTGGAATCATGGGAAAAACAATGGATGTTATTGCAGCAAAATTTTTCCCGGATATGCCGGAAAAAGAGCGGATGGAACTTTTAGATAAATGTGGCGAATATGAAAATGAATATCTGTCCGGGCATGGTGCAGTGTTATATCCGGGTGTGGAAGAAACCTTTGCAAAGCTGAAGGAAAAATATGAACTTTATATTGTAAGCAATTGTCAGAGCGGATATATCGAGGCTTTTCTTTCTTATTATAACTTAGGAAAATATATTTCTGATATAGAATGCTATGGAAATAATGAAAAACAGAAAGAAGATAATATAGCCCTGGTAGTATCCCGGAATGCACTTACCGATGCAGTGTATGTGGGAGATATCCAGAGCGATTACGAATCCAGCAAAAAGGCAGGAGTCGCTTTTATCCATGCAGCATATGGATTTGGCACAATTGATGATGAAGTACCGGAAATTGAAAATTTGTCACAGCTTCCGGAAGTGGTAGAAAAAGTATTTGCCGGAAAATAATTAAAATAGAAAACAGGAAACGAATGTAGAAATAAGAGAAAAAGAGTCTTGGTTGTTTGAAAAGAACGAAGCAAGGCTCTTTTTTAGTTGCCCGGCATTCGTAAAAGGCTGCCTGTGACAGGTTTTATAGGTTGACAAATAATATTATATGATATATAGTATTGAATATGAAATAGTAATGCATTAAAAATAATATTATATTTATGAAAATCTGGAGGGAGTGATTGCATGGTATTTAATACAGGCGCGGCACTTCTGGATGCAATTGTTTTAGCTGTAGTATCAAAGGATGAGGAAGGTACTTATGGTTATAAGATTACGCAGGATGTGCGGAAAGCCATTGAAGTGTCAGAATCAACGCTGTATCCGGTGTTGCGAAGATTGCAGAAGGACGGTTGTCTGGAAGTATACGACAGAGAATGTGGGGGCAGAAATCGAAGGTATTATAAGATAACTGGGAATGGAAATGAAAGATTAACATATTATCGGAAGGAATGGGAAAATTATTCTTCGAAAATAACAGAATTATTTTCCGGAGAGGAGAAGATATGAACAGACAGGAGTTTATGAGAAGGCTGGAGCAGTTATTAGAAGGAATTCCGGAAGAGGAAAAAAGGGAAGCAATTGCATACTATACCAGCTACTTTGAGGATGCAGGAGAAGAAAATGAAGAGAAGATAATCCGGGAATTAGAATCTCCGGAAAAAGTGGCAGCAACCATCCGGGCAGATTTCCCAGGATGCAATAATAGTGAGACAGCATCTTCCGGTAATCAGCAGAATTATAACGGTGCAAGCCAGAGTATGGGGCAGCAGAATTATAACGGAACGATCCAGAGGGAAGACAATACCACAAGAAATATTCTGCTTATAATCCTGCTGGTGCTTACTTCACCAATCTGGGGCGGTATTTTAGTAGCAATTGGTGGAACGTTAGCAGGAATTATCGGAGGACTATTTGGAATTGCAGTCGGCTGTGTGATCGGTGGAATAGCGGTAGCAGGTGTAGCAATTACAATTTTGGTAACAGGTGTAATTTCCTTAGGTTTTATTTCTATGGCAGCCGGACTTCTGATGCTTGCAATTGGATTATGTGCGGCCGGACTTCTGGTTCTGGTATGTGGAAAGTTTCTTCCATGGTTTGCAAAAGGAATTGCAAAATTATGGCAGTCACTGTTTAAGAAGAAAGGGGGCGCTTGCGCATGAAAAAAGCATTAAAAATTATTTTTGGTATTGCATTAGGCTGCTTTTTTTTAGGCTGCGTGGTATTAGGAATTGGAATTGCAACCGGTGGAACCATGCGGGAATTTGTAGAGGCAGTGAAAAGTAATGAATTTGCATTTCATTGGGATATAACTGACTGGGAAGGACAGGATAAAGGAACAGCCAGTACAGAAGAGACTGCATTTGCACCGGAAGATGTGAAATCACTTGATATCGATATGGATGCAGGAATGTTGAAAGTAGTCAAAGGAAAAGGCAAAGAGATTAAGGTAATAACAACTTCTAAAAATGCAGAGATAGAGACTGTATTGGAGGACGGAACTTTAACAATCAGCGAAAATTCCCATGCAGCATATTGGGGAGATGGAGTGCATCGTTTACAGGTGGTCATTGAAGTGCCGGAACAGCTTGAGTTAGAGGAACTTTCGGTTGAAGTAGGAGCAGGAGATATTGATATAAAAGAAGGACTGTTGACGACAGCATATGCAAGCTTTGATGTGGATGCCGGAAATCTTGATTTTGCCGGTGAAGTAAAAGGTGATTTGGACGCTGATTGTAATGTGGGAAACATGGAATTGAAATTAACCGGTGAGCAGCAGGATTACAATTACAGTTTAAGCTGTGGTGTTGGTTCTATAAAAGCAGGAGATATTTCTGTTGCCGGACTTGGCAGAGATGACGAAATCGACAATGATGCAGATTATGATATGGATATAAACTGTGACGTGGGAAATGTTGATGTAATTTTTGAAAAACGATGAGAAACACGCTTTGTGGGCTGCCAGCATAAAAATGATAGCAGATAATGTGAAAAGACATTGCCTGCTATCATTTTTTATAATATTATTTACTTGGAAACCCACTCATTTACATCATTGATTTTACTTAAAACCGGGAGCAGAATCAGGCAGAGAATAATGCCGACAACACCCTGGACGATATTGAATGGAATACCTGCAGCAGAAGAAGCAATTCCGGTAGCAAGAGCAGCGGAGGAGAAAGAACCGCTGGCAAATGCAGCAAGACCTGCTTCAAACAGGAAGTAGCCAAGTACCATAAGAGCCTCACCTACGATACCGCCGATAACAACGCGGACACTGCGGTTAGCTTTGGAAGAAATGTTAAGACGCAGTTTGTGGAACAGAAGTCCGGCGATGCATGCGGTCAGAGCCTTGATGATTAAAGTGGCAGGAGCCCAGGTCATATAGCCGGAGAAAATATCAGCAAACATGGAGCCGATACCAGCGGCAAGTGCACCAATTCCAGGTCCTAAGATAATACCACATAGGAGTACCAGTCCGTCTCCTAAATGAATATATCCAAAAGTTGGTGTAGGAATCTTAATAATCATAGTTGCAATGCAGGTAAATGCAGCAAGCAAGGCCGCAGTAACCATTTTCTTTGTATTTTTCATAATAAAGTAAATCCTTTCTTTGGTATGTGATCTGCAAATCGTTTTCCCTATCATATGTAAAATGTGGTTTGATTAAAATAGCCAGATATAACAAATATGACCATGCCAGTTTGATGGCGAAAGGAGTATACAAATTTTTACGATTGCCGAAATGCTCATTCATTGGTAAAATAGTCACGGAAACATGACTACAAAAAAGGAGATAAAAATAATGAAGAAAGAAGTTCGGATTGCATTATATATAGTTTCTATAGTGTGTGTGATTCTGCTGGGTGCAGCAATGATATATGCAGCCCATCACGGTGGAAGCATCCGCCAGAAGGACAGCCGGCAGACTGCCGCAACAGCAGGGACAGAAGCTGCAGAAGACAGCAAGGATAAAAATGGAGAATACGATTTAAAGACCGGTGATAAAACTGACGGTAAAAATGATGTGGAAGCCGGAAAGGATGCAGCTTCTGAAGATGCAGATAAGAAGATTGGGAAAAACACGGAAACAACAGATGTAACAGAAGATACAACACTGATGTTTACCGGAGACGTACTTTTTGCCAATTCTTTTAAAACAAACTATGATGCCGGAGGCATAGACGCTGTCATAGATAATGGCATGAAAGAGCTGCTTGTAAATGCAGATATTACCATGGTAAATGAAGAATTTCCGTTTAGTAACCGGGGCACCCAGATGGAGGATAAGCAGTATACCTTCCGCACAGACCCATCCTATGCAGCCGCATTAAAGGAAATGGGCGTGGACGTGGTCACTCTGGCAAATAATCATATCCTCGATTATGGAAGGGAAGCATTGAGTGATACTTTTACGACATTAGATGGACAGGGCATTTTATATGCAGGAGCAGGGGACAGCGTAGAGCGGGCGCAGGAAGTGCAGGTAATAGAAGTAGATGGGAAAAAGTATGGATTTCTTGCAGCATCCCGTGTACTTCCGGTTGCCGGCTGGAATGTAGAAAGCGCAGTACCGGGAGTCCTTTCTACATATGATGAAACGCGGTTTGTCAATGCCATTGCCGAAGCACGCAGTCAGTGTGATGTGCTGGTGGTTTATGTCCACTGGGGCTTGGAACATCAGGAAAAACCTGAGGCATATCAGAGAACACTGGCACAGAAATATATTGAAGCTGGTGCAGATGTAGTGTTTGGTGCACATTCCCATTGTCTGCAGGGCATTGAATATATCGACGGAAAGCCGGTGTTTTACAGCCTTGGCAATTTTGTTTTTGGCAGCAGCATTGAGCGCACCATGTCAGTGGAAATGGTAGTGGAAAAGGATGGTGCAATTTCTTATAAGCTGGTGGGGGCAAAGGCAGAAAATGGAAAGACCAGACAGATGAATGAATTAGAACAGCAGCAGTTGAATGACTATATCAACAGCATTTCCTTTGGCGTAACGGTGCAGGATGACGGAACCGTAACACCACAATAAGAGACAGCAGAGTATGAAACAGTATTGGTACAATAAGCTGAAAAGAAGTGCATAAAAATACCGGATTGCGATAGAGTAGTAATAAAAGAAATTGCCGGGAGATGGAATGAACAGTTCGAAACGGGAAAACTTACTGAATCTGGCACTGGATGCAACGGAAGAGGAAAGACTGCAGTCCTTAAACTTAAATGTAGGATATCAGGAAGAAACGGACACATGGGAAGTCATTGTAAAATATACCGGAAGTCTCAGAAAATTAGAGGAGATATTTCCGGATATTGAAGTTACAGAACTGAGCAATGAATATGCAGTTATCCGGCTGCCGGAGGCTTTGATGGATGCGGTAACAGACCGGACAGAAATTGAATATATGGAAAAACCAAAGAGGCTCTTTTTCTCTGTACAGCAGGGAATCAGAGCCTCCTGCCTTACGTCCCTTTATACAAGAAAAATGGGGTTAGGGGGAACGGAATTGAGTGGGAAAGGTGTGATAACGGCATTTTTAGATAGTGGCATCGATTACAGACACCCGGATTTTAGAAAGGAAGATGGAAGCAGCCGGATTCTGGCAATCTGGGATCAAAGCATTGCAGGAAATCCACCGGCCGGATTCCGGCTCGGGACAGAATATGACCGGAATATAATTAATGATGCATTGCAGCAGGAGAATATACAGGAGGGGTACCGTATCTGCCCCAGCCGGGATTTATCCGGGCACGGAACCCATGTGGCAGGAATCGCAGCGGGAAATGGAAGAGCATCCAATGAAAGAAACCGGGGCGTGGCATATGAAAGTGATTTGCTGGTGGTAAAGCTTGGCACACCGGGGAAAAATTCCTTTCCAAGGACAACAGAGCTGATGCTTGGAATGGATTATATTCTCCGGAAAGCACTGGAACTTAAGCAGCCGGTGGCAGTAAATATAAGCTTTGGCAATACCTATGGTTCCCATGATGGAACCTCTCTTCTTGAAACCTATTTATCTGATATGGCAAATTACTGGAAATCGGTTCTGGTGATTGGCACCGGAAATGAAGGCAGTGCCAGAGGGCATACCTCCGGGCAGCTTGTAATGGGAAGAGAACAGGAAGTGGAATTCGCAGTAGGAGAATATGAGCCTGCGTTAAGCTTACAAATCTGGAAATCCTATGCGGATATTTTTTCCATCCGGATTACGCATCCCAGTGGGAAAACGGTGGGGATTATCCGGCAGCTGCAGGGCCCCCAGAGATTTACTATCGAAGGAACGCAGGTTTTATTATATTTTGGAGAACCAAGCCCTTTCAGTCCTTTTCAGGAAATCTATTTTGATTTTCTTCCGGTGGAAAATTATATCGACAGCGGAATCTATAAAATAACGCTGATACCGGAAAAGATTGTAACCGGGGCCTATAATATGTGGCTGCCTTCCCTTGCGGTCATCGGAGAAGCAACCGGATTTTTATATCCCACAGAAGAGACAACGCTTACAATTCCATCCACTGCCTATAAGGTAATTTCGGTGGGGGCCTATGATGCAAGATATAATCAGGTGGCAGCCTTTTCCGGGAGAGGGTTCACCAGAGAGACCAATCAGGTGAAACCGGACATCTGTGCGCCAGGGGTGGACATTGAATCCTGTGCACCGGGCGGCGGTTATACCGTACGAAGCGGAACTTCAATGGCAACGCCATTTGTAACCGGGACGGCAGCACTTTTTATGCAATGGGGAATTGTAGAGAAACATGATGCTTTTTTATATGGGGAAAAAATAAAAGCATATCTCATCCGGGGAGCAAGACCACTACCGGGATATTCCTTTTTCCCAAATCCAAGGCTGGGCTGGGGTGTATTGTGTGCAGCGGACAGTCTGCCATCGGATGCCGGATGAATACGGTTGTACTTTTATGACACTTTTCTGAATAAATATTGTAAAAAACGATAATTTGATGTACAATTAAAAAATGCAGGAAGGAATGTATAGACAGAAAAATATATATTTTTTGGAGGGGCTATGCAGGAGAAGAATACGCTGGATGAATTGTTTAAAGGGAAAAAAGGATTTGCGGAATGTTACCAGACTCTGCAGTTATTAAGTGAAAGTACCGATGATTATTTATTTCTGGCAGATTTAAAAGAGGGTAAATTTTATTTCGCCAGCAATGATATATCAAAGAGATATGCATTGCGCATGGATGAAAACAACAGCTGCGGCATAGATGACTGGAAAGATATTGTATATGAAAGAGACTTAAACCAGTGGGTTAATGATATGGAATCTATCTGCTCTGGAAAAAGCCTGATACATGATTTGGAATACCGGCTGGTAGACAGAAACAGCAATCTGGTCTGGATCAGCTGTCGTGGGAAAGCTGAACTGGATGAGACCGGGATTCCTTATGTAATGGTGGGAAGAACATCAGATACTGTCCTTTTGGGAAAGACAGATTCACTTACCGGACTTTTTAATAGTACTAAATTAATGGAACATCTGGATGAAATGCTGAATAGCAGAAAAGAAGGTGTTTTGCTTGTCCTTGGTGTGGATAATTTTAAAAATATCAATACGAAATATGGAAGAGGCCATGGTAATTTTATTTTAAAGAGGATTGCGGCTCTTCTGGAAAATAGTATTGATGAAAACATAAAAATTTATCGTCTGGATGGTGACCGGTTTGCAGTTAATTTTGTGGGATATGATATGGAGGCTGTGCGTGAGGTATACCAGAATATACAGATGAAGATGATGGAGAACTGTACCTTTTCAGCAGGTGCAGTCTGCTATCCGATGTCCGGAATCAAGGATGCCAATACACTGTTTAACTATGCGGAAAGTTCTCTGGACCGTGCCAAGAAGAGCGGTAAGAACCGGTTGATTCTTTTCTCAGCAGAAGATTATGAGAAACAGTTGTCGGTTATTGACTTAACAGAAGAAATCAGAAAGAGTATCCGCAACCAGTGTGATGGATTTTATCTTCTCTTCCAGCCACAGATTGGGATGAGTAATTATGAAGTAGTGGGAGCAGAGGCACTGCTCCGTTTCCGCTCAAAATATCATGGGGTGGTGTCACCAAATCTTTTTATTGGAATATTAGAGCAGAGCGGAATGATTGTGCAGGTGGGAAAATGGGTATTAAAGGAAGCCATTGCCCAGTGTGCAAAGTGGCGGCGTTATAATCCGGAATTCCGTATGAGTATTAATCTTTCTTATATACAGTTACAGCAGCCGGATTTAAGCCAGTACATTTATGATTTATTAGAACAGGAAGGAATTCCCGGAGAAGCTATTATTCTGGAACTGACAGAAAGCATGCAGTTACAGGATTATACCAAATACAATCAGTTATTTTATCAGTGGGGCAAGCGTGGTATACAGATTTCCATGGATGATTTTGGAACCGGATATTCCAGCTTAAGTTATCTTAAGAGTCTGGCAATTGATGAGATTAAAATTGACCGCTGCTTTGTCAGCCGGATTAATATGAGTGCATACAATTACCGGCTTCTTCGTAATATTTTGGAACTGGCAAGAAGTGCACAGATCCGGGTAGTATGTGAAGGGGTAGAAACACCGGAGGAATTACAGACACTTGCAGAGCTTGCACCTGAAGTTTTACAGGGGTTCTATTTCAGTAAACCGATTGAAGAAGAGCTGTTTGAAAAACAGTATATTTTTGGACATGTAGAGGAAGAACGGTGGCAGGAAGATTGTGGGAATAGTACAGTGATTCTGCCGGAAGCAGGAGACGGTACCGATTATAAAGCGATATTAGACCAGTTAGAAGAGATGGTCTATGTCATAGATGCGGAAAGCTATGAGTTATATTATATGAATTCTGCCGGACAACGAATCAGCGGCGTTAGTGATTATGCCGGCAAGAAATGTTATCAGGTATTAGAGGGCAGGGAAGAACCGTGCCCAGATTGTAATATGGCAAAATTAAAGCATAAGAAGTTTTTGACCAGATATGCAAATAATGAATTCTTAGGAACCCAGATGTTGATGAAAGATAAATTAGTAAACTGGGGCAATAAGGCAGCACGCCTTCAGATAGGTATTGACATGAATACCATCAATATTTCCGTGAGCAGGCTGGAAGAACAGTTAGAAGTGGAAAAGGGCATTGTGAAAGCCTTGGAAGAGGCGAAAGAAAAAGAAAATGAAGCTGATATCATCAGTGAACTTCTTCATCATACCGGGGAATTTTATCAGGCAGACCGCTGCTATATCTTTTTATATTCCAAAGAGGCAGATAGCTGGAGTAATGTCTGTGAGTGGTGTGAAAATGAGATTCAGAGCCAGCAGCTTTATCTGGCATCGGTACCGGGTGACCGGGTAAAACTGGTGATTGGCAGTCTGAAGGAAGACAGACCGGTTATTATCAAAGATGTGGATATGTATCGGGAGTCAGCACCGGATTTGTGGAAAATATTAGTGCATCAGGAAATACGCAGACTGATGCTTCTTCCATTGTTAAATGAAGGTCATTTATTTGGATTTATTGGTGTGGATAATCCGAAATACCGCCCAAATGATAAGACTTTTCTTGCCAGAATACGTCCTTTTATTTCAAATATACTGATTCGTGACGGAATGATGGATGTAAAGAGTGAGATGATAGCCCGTATGACGGGTATGCTGAAGGAGGAAAATATATTACAGTCTGTAAAACTGGGACTGTGGACGCTGGAACTGGATACTGTCAATGGAAAGAACCGTCTGTATGTGGATAAGAGCATGCGCAGCATTCTGGGCATAGACGACATTATGAACAGCGAGGAATATTTCAGGTTCTGGTATGATAACATTAGTGATGGTTATTACGATTATGTACAGAATGCATTACATGATATTATTACAACCGAAAAGATTATCGAGATGGAATATACCTGGAATCATCCGGAACGTGGAAAAGTGACAGTACGCTGCGTTGGAGTGCTTGGTCATCAGGAAAATGGTGTCTATACATTAAAAGGATATCATCGCATTAATAATGATATGATTCGGAAAAAATTTTTAAAGAGTCAGGAATATGAACGTATGGAATATAATGAGAAGAAACATACCATTTATTTCCATACAAATCGTTCTATGTTAAAGGGCAATCAGCTAAAAGAGGTTGGATTTCCGGAAAGCTGGGAGGATGGAATGGTACATCCTCATTTCCGGGATGTATTTCATGCAGCATTTACCGGCGTAGAATATGGAAAAGAGGATCAGGTATTAGAAATTCTTTTAAAAAACAAACAGGATGAGTTTGAATGGTTCCGTCTGGATATCTGTAAAATTGGAGACCAGAAACAGGATGAAAATTTGAGGATAGTTACTATTTATCAGATTGAAGATCATCAGAATATCCAGTTAAAATATTTACAGAGAGAGGACTTTTATCAGGCAATGCTGTCGGAGACCGTGGCATATGCTGAGGTAGACCTGAGTAATGGTAAGATTCAAAGCAGTGGTGGACTCTGGAAAGATTACGTAGCAGAGGGCGAGCGGGAAGCATTAAATTATATGAAGGTTTTCAACCGTCATATTGATGAACTGGTATTAGAGGAAGACCAGGTTGGATGCTATGATGTATTAGAGCAGGAAAAGATGGTTTATAATTATAACAGTGGAACGGCTACTGTGAATTATCAGCTTCGCAGAAGGATGGCAAGAGGAAGTTACCACTGGATGGAGCTTACCGTACATGTATTTCAGGAGCAGGTAACAGAAAATATGTATGCACTGCTGTATCTTAAGGATATAGATGGACAGAAACGCCGTCAGCAGGAACAAGAGCGTGCAGCCAATACCGATCCGTTGACGAACGTACTGAACCGGCGGATATTTGAACAATATACCAGCCATTATGTATTAGAAGAAGCAAAGAAAGGGGAAGTGTGTGCACTTCTTATATTGGATATTGATAATTTTAAACAGATTAACGATACCAAGGGACATCCATATGGAGATAAAGTATTGCGTACTTTTGTGGATACCATTCATGAAAGCTTCCGCCGTACCGATTATATAGGAAGACTTGGTGGGGATGAATTTGTAGTATTGTTTAAAGGATTTGGCTCAAAGAAAACCTTGGATAAGAGACTCGCACGGATGCAGGAACAGCTGCGGGAGAAGCTTCCGACTCCGGTATCCTGTAGTGTTGGAATCACCCTGATTAGAAAAGACAGCTATAACTATGAAGATAGTATCAGGCAGGCAGATAAAGCTTTGTATACAGCAAAGCATAAAGGAAAGGATACCTATTGTTACTGGGAAGAGTCAGAAAAATAGGCATTGACGGAGAAAAAAGGTATATGTTATGATGATGACGTATCAGGGAGTAGTTCGCACCGGATAGCCGGTGTTGTATTTTTCGTCATCACGTTATCTGAAGAGGGATAACCGGAATATACACTGCAGAGGAACGAGACTTTTACCGTATTATTTTGATGCGGTAAAAGTGCTCGTTCCTTTTTTGCTTTACAGGAAATTGCTTTCCTGTAAAGTAAAAAACGCTCCGCGAGGATACACACTGCGGCGTATAAGGTAGATGTCGCAAGCGACCGCCGCAGGCGCGGGAATGTGCCAAGGCACATTCTTTGTTGCGCATAGTTGATACCCGGTAACATAAAAAGCAGGAGGTTAAGCGTATATGAAAGCATATTGGAATTGTACGAAAGAGCAGTTGGAAGAAATGTTTGGCTTTCGGGAAAAAGGATTAACAGAAGAAGAAGTAGAAAGAATACGAAAAGAGACAGGCGAAAACCGGCTGAGCGAGGGCAGACATAAGAGTCTGCTGCAGGTGTTTTTAAGCCAGTTTTGTGACTTGATGGTAATAATCCTGATTATTGCAGCAATTATTTCCATGTTTTCCGGAAATACCGAGAGTACCATCGTAATTTTTCTGGTATTACTTATGAATGCTGTTCTTGGTACGATACAGTATAGGAAGGCAGAAAAATCACTGGATAGTTTGAAGGATTTGGCGGCACCAGCGGCCCGGGTTATCCGGGATGGAAAACGTCAGGAGATTGCATCCAAAGAGATTGTGCCCGGGGATTATGTAATCTTAGAAGCAGGGGACATGATTGTGGCAGACGGAAGAATTCTTCGCAATTATTCCCTGCAGGTCAATGAAGGCTCACTGACAGGAGAGTCTGCCAATGTAGAAAAAAATGAAGAAGTATTGCCGGAAGAAGTACCGTTGGCAGACCGGAAAAATATGGTATTTTCCGGAAGCTTTGTAACATATGGAAGAGCGGAGGTACTTGTAACAGCAACAGGAATGGAGACGGAATTAGGAAAGATTGCCGGGTTGATGAATCAGACGAAGGAGCGGAAGACTCCGCTTCAGATAAGTCTTGATTCTTTCAGCAAAAAGCTGGCAATACTGATTATGGCAATCTGTGCACTGGTCTTTTGTCTTGGCATTTACCGGAAGATGCCGGTCATTGATGCCATGATGTTTGCTGTTGCACTGGCAGTAGCGGCAATACCGGAAGCATTAGGCTCCATTGTTACAATTGTGCAGGCAATGGGAAGCAGGAGAATGGCAAAGGAGCACGCCATTGTCAAAGAATTAAAAGCTGTGGAAAGCTTAGGCTGTGTATCGGTAATCTGCTCCGATAAGACGGGAACACTGACACAGAATAAGATGCATGTGGAAGAGGTTTATCTGAATGGTATGACTTGTAAACCGGATGAGCTGACCTTGGAGTCCAGCCTGCAAAGGCTTTTTTTATACAATGCTATTTTAAATAATGATGCCAGCATAACGGATGGAAAAGTACTGGGAGATCCGACAGAATCTGCCCTGTTGGAAATGTTCCACGAAGTCCGCCTGAATCAGGACAGAACGGAAAATGTAGGGCAGCTTACCATACAGGAAGAGACGATTCGAAATATGATTCCGAGATTAGAAGAAATTCCATTTGATTCTGAACGGAAATGCATGAGCAGTAAATACCGGCTGCATGGCGAAGAAGAAATTATTTTTACAAAAGGAGCAGTAGATGTCCTTTTAAACCGTTGCATAAATGTGGCATATGAAGAAGAGATAAGACCGATGGATAATGTAGAAATCGCAAAAATCCAGAAGCAGAATCAGCATTTTTCTGAAAATGGACTCAGGGTACTGGCATTTGCATGTAAGAAGTCCGGGGGAGAACTGACGGTGGAAAAGGAAAATGGACTTACCTTTTTAGGATTAGCTGCCATGGCAGACCCGCCAAGGGAAGAATCCATACAGGCAGTAGCAGATGCGAAGCGGGCGGGAATCCGTACCGTAATGATTACCGGAGATCACAAAATCACAGCCGTTGCGATTGCAAAGCGTATTGGAATCTATGAAGAGGGGGACCTGGCATTAACCGGAACAGAGCTGGATGCCTGCCCGGAAAAAGAACTGGAAGAAAAGATTGATAAAATATCTGTTTATGCGAGAGTGTCACCGGAGCATAAGATACGGATTGTAAAAGCCTGGCAGAAGAAGGGCAATATCGTTTCCATGACCGGAGACGGTGTAAATGATGCACCGGCATTAAAGCAGGCAGACATCGGAGTAGCCATGGGAATAACCGGAACGGAAGTGGCAAAGGATGCGGCAGCCATGATATTAACAGATGATAACTTTGCTACGATTATTAAAGCAGTAACGAACGGAAGAAACATTTACCGTAATATAAAAAATGCTATTTTATTTTTACTTTCCGGCAACATGGCAGGAATTTTATCTGTATTGTATACATCCCTTTTGGGGCTTCCGGTTCCATTTGCTCCGGTGCATTTACTGTTTATTAACCTGCTGACAGATTCCCTTCCGGCAATTGCCATTGGCGTGGAACCGCAGGATGCAAGTTTATTGGAAGAAAAACCAAGGCAGGCATCGGAAGGAATTTTATCTGGAGAGACATTCCGGCGAATTATGTTGCAGGGCTTATGCATTGCGGCATCCACCATGGCAGCATTTTATATCGGAAATGGAAAAGGTGCGGCAATGGCATCCACTATGGCATTTGCAACACTGACATTGGCACGTCTTTTCCATGGATTTAACTGTCGTGGAAACAAGACCATTTTTGCATTGGGCTTTACCGGAAATCCATACAGTATCCTTGCATTTGTGTCTGGAAGCGTGCTGCTGGGACTGGTGCTTTTTGTACCGCCGCTGCGGGGGTTATTTTCAGTAGAATCATTGTCCTGTCCTGCTGTGATTGAGATTATTCTGCTGGCAGCACTTCCGACCGTTGTCATCCAGATGGTCAGAGGAGTGAGAGAGTTAAAGAAATAAGCCAAATTTGCGCCGGTGTCCGGGTAGAAGCAAGCTGCTAAAATGCGACCGTTCTAAGAAAGTGTTTTTTCTTTCTATATTAAAATAGTCTTTCCAATGTTTGACATCTCGCCCCGTCTGTCCGTCGGAGTACGGATGCATTATCGGAATCTGCACAAGGGCTCTTAGAATTTCGTCTGTAACCGGCAACACTGGCACAGGGATGTGCCAGTGAGGCGCAATTGAACACGGATGTGAATTTGCGCCGGTTGCCAGCCGAAATCAAACACAATATCGAAATTCTTATGTGCCCTTGCAGATTCCAGTTCGCATCCGCTTCCGACGGACAGACGGGGTGAGCAGTCAAAGCAGCGGAAAGACAATTTATTATCAGAAAAAACACTTTCAAGAACGATAACGCATTTCATCAAAAACTTCTACCCGGACACCGGCTGCAAATTTGTGCTTGTATTTTTCTCTCTGTCCTTAGCCAATCTGGCTGCATCAACTCTTGACGGAAGCTGTCCTGCGACATATACTAAGTTTAATCACAAGGTAAGGAATGAGACAGATGTATCGGAAAAAGATAATCAGGCATTTGGCACTGCTGTGGAGCATCCTGTTTCTGGTAGCCATTGCAGGCGCATCCACCAGAACAGAACAGGTTTCCCCGACAGAGAAAGAAGCCTTTGCAGTAAATTACATAGAATTAAAGAATGTCCGTCTTTTAGATACTCCGGATAAGATGTTATCCAGAGAGGAGCAGATGCAGAATACAGGCATTGCGGCATTGACACTAGGCTGCAGCGGTAGACTGGCGAACCATAGGAGAAATATTGGAATGATGTTCTGGCTGCTGTTGGTGGTACTGCCACAGCTTTTTATGGGACGCATTCAGAGGAACCGGAAGAAGCATGGCGATAATGTACTAAGGAGCCTGATGTTAGCAAGGTTTGAGCGGAAGGCGGACGGAAAGAAGGAAGCATTGGCACCCGCATATTAAATACATAAAATAATAATATGCGAGGTGTAAGAAATGAATATTTTTATCTGGATTATGATAATCTTAGGTGGTGGAGTAGGAATTCTTTCCTGTGCTTATCTGGTACTGGCAATGCCGGTACTTCTGGTATGGAAGATTTGCCGGAAGGTAAAATATCACATTGGATTATTTGATTAGAAGATAAAGAAAAAGAAAAGAGGATTCTGGAATCTGGCAGCAGGTCAGAAAACAGAGTCCTCTTTGTTATGCATTTTCTAAAATTTTTATGAAAACCATGATATTTTTCGAAAGTGAGATGTAAAAATGTTCGGAATAAGGTAATATAAAAAACAGAGTGAGAAAGAAAAAGTAAAATAGAAAAATAAGAAATGGAAAACGAGAGAATATCATATGCTTCAGATTCAACACATTTATAAGGAATATAAGACCGGAAGTCTGGTGCAGAAGGCACTGGATGATGTCAGCTTAAATTTAAGGGATAATGAGTTCGTGGCAATCCTCGGACCGAGTGGTTCGGGAAAGACCACATTGCTTAATATAATCGGAGGACTCGACCGTTATGATAGCGGAGATTTGATTATCAATGGAATATCCACGAAGAAATACAAGGACAGGGATTGGGATTCTTACCGGAACCATACCATTGGTTTTGTGTTTCAAAGTTATAATCTGATTCCCCATCAGACGGTACTTGCAAATGTGGAACTGGCATTGACCATTTCCGGTATCGGTAAGGCAGAGCGGAAGAAACGAGCCGTTGCGGCATTAGAGCAGGTGGGACTGGGAAACCAGTTACACAAGAAGCCAAGCCAGATGTCCGGTGGACAGATGCAGCGTGTAGCCATTGCAAGAGCTTTGGTCAATGACCCGGATATTCTGCTGGCGGATGAACCGACGGGAGCATTAGACAGTGACACCAGTGTGCAGGTCATGGATTTGCTGAAGGAAGTGGCAAAAGACCGGCTGGTAGTTATGGTAACCCATAACCCGGAATTAGCAGAGCAGTATGCTACCAGAATTGTTAGATTAAGTGATGGAAAAATTCGTGCTGACTCCAATCCTTATGAAGTGGATGAGGCAATGTTGAAGGAACCGGAGCATAAAAACATGGGAAAATCCTCCATGTCATTTCTTACGGCATTGTCCTTAAGCTTTAATAATTTAAAAACGAAAAAGGCAAGAACCCTGCTGACTTCCTTTGCAGGCTCTATTGGAATTATCGGCATTGCACTGATATTATCTCTTTCTACCGGTGTAAATAAATACATCAAAAATGTAGAGGAAGAGACCTTATCCGAGTATCCGCTGCAGATTCAGAGTACGGGATTCAGTCTGGCATCCATGAGTCTTGGAATGGCAGATTCTGAAAAGAATACGGAAAGTGATGACGGAAATGCCAAAACAGATAAAGAAAATTCCGGGGATAAAGTAAAAGTCATTAAGATGGTAACCAATATGTTTTCCACGATGGCATCTAATGACCTGGAGGCTTTGAAAAAGTATCTTGATGAAGGAGACAGTGGAATTGAGCAGTATACTACAGCGGTGGAGTATACTTATAATATCAGTCCGCAGATTTTTAAGGAAAATGAAGACGGGATACGTCAGGTAAATCCGGACAAATCTTTTGATGCAGTAGGTCTTGGATCTTCATCTGGTTCCAATAGTCTGATGTCATCCATGATGAGCACGGATGTTTTTTATGAGATGCCGGAAAACAGTAAGTTATATGAAAAGCAGTATGATATTAAGGAAGGACGCTGGCCGGAAAATTATAATGAGTGTGTGGTGGTGCTTACTTCCAATGGCGGAATTAGTGACTTTTTACTGTATACATTAGGTCTTCGTGACCCGCTGGAATTAGACGAGATGATACAGCAGTTTGCTAGTGAGGAAAATATTGAGACACCATCTGATTTTGGAACTTATACTTATAAGGATCTGGTAGGAATCCAGTTTAAACTGGTGAACAGTGCGGATTATTATACTTATGATGAAGAGTATCAGGTCTGGAAGGATAAGTCGGATAATGAAGACTTTATGAAACAACTGGTGGCAGACGGAGAAGAGCTTACGATTGTAGGTGTGGTGCAGCCGGCAGAAGGAAGTAATGCCGCATCCTTAAATACAGGAATTGCATATCCAAAATCTCTGACAAAGCATGTGGCAGAGGAATCGGCAAAGAGTGAGATAGTAAAACAGCAGCTTGCAAATCCATCCGTAAATGTCTTTACCAATGAAGCGTTTGGTGAGGTAGATAAGGAAAACGGATTTGATATGCAGTCATTGTTTACCGTAGACAGTGAAGCATTGGAAAAAGCATTTTCCTTTGATGAAAGTGCCTTAAACGGGTTGGAAAATTCTATGGGGGATATGGGAAGTGCCGATTTGTCCGGAGCATTTTCCATGGATGCTTCTTCCATGGGTCAGTCAATTTCTGCGGAAGAAATGCAGGCAATTGCAGGCAGTCTCTTAGAGGGCTACCAGCAGTATGCAAAGGATAATCCGCAGGCAGATTATTCGAATCTGTCCCAGTATTTTATGAACTATTTAAATACGGAAGAAGCCCGGAAAATTTTATCCGATAATATCAAAGAGATTATTACCGCAAATGGCATGGTAACTATTACACCGGAGCAGATACAGAGCCTCATCCAGCAGATTATGGGTGGATATCAGCAGTATGTCATAGACCATGGTTATACCGACCCGGAGAAATTTGATGAGTACTTAGCAGAATATTTGCAGACAGAGGAAGCCCAGGGAATCATAACAGCGTGGGCATCTGAGATATTTACAGGTAGTGGAAATATTGAGATTACGCAGGAGCAGATGCAGAAATTGTCTTCTGAATTATTTGCAGGTTATCAGACTTATGCACAGAATAATGGATTACCTGACCCGGCAAAATTGGGAGATTCTTTTGCGGCATATCTGAATACAGCAGATGGTCAGCAGAGAATTGCAGCCGGACTTTCGAATGTTATGAATGTGGACGCAGTACAGCAGCAGATGATGACGGCAATACAGCAGTATATGCAGCAGGCAGTGACACAGATGGGAAACAAGCTGCAAAGTGCCATGGCATCCGGCATGCAGGTGGATGAAGAAGCATTTTTAAATGCATTTCAGATTAATATGAATGAGGATGAGCTGACAGAGCTTTTGATGTCTATGGGTTCTGCAACCGGAACAACCTATGAGAATAACTTAAAGAAATTAGGCTATGTGGATTTTGCAGTGCCAAGCGGAATTAATATTTATCCGAAGGATTTTGAAAGCAAGGAGCATGTGGTAGAAATTTTAGATGCATACAATAACCGCATGGAAAAGGAAGGCAGGGACGAGCAGGTGATAACCTATACCGATATGGTAGGAACGCTGATGTCTTCCGTAACCGATATTGTGGATATTATCACATATGTACTGATTGCATTTGTGGCAATTTCGCTGGTGGTATCTTCAATTATGATTGGTGTCATTACTTATATCAGTGTGTTAGAGCGAAGAAAAGAAATCGGAATCCTAAGAGCCATCGGAGCATCGAAGCGGAATGTTTCCCGGGTATTTAATGCAGAGACCTTTATTATCGGACTGTGTGCCGGACTGATTGGAATCGGATTTACGCTGCTTCTGATTATTCCGGTCAATGCGATTATCCATAATCTTGCAAATACAACCGATGTAAGTGCGGTGCTTCCGGTAGTTCCGGCACTGGTGCTGATTTTACTCAGTATCCTTTTGACACTTCTGGGTGGTCTGATCCCATCAAAGAAAGCATCGAAGAGTGACCCGGTAACAGCACTCCGGACGGAATAATGAGATTGACATTTTTTGAAAAACATTTATAATAAGTAGCAAAGCTACCTAAAAGGAGTGAAATTATGGCAGTGAAGATGCCGCTTGGACTTCGGATTGCAATTATAGACCGGGCATTCCGTCGCAAAATGGATGAATGGGCAGAAGAAATCGGAATTACTGCCGTCCAGCTTCGGGTATTAGGAGAAGTCAGTCTGATGGAAGATAATGGAGTGGAAGAAGTAAATCAGAAGGACTTAGAACATATCGAGCAGGTGACACATCCGACAATGACGGGAATTATAAAAAGGCTTGAGGCAAAAGGATTTTTAATCTGTGCACCAAGTGAGAATGACCGGCGTTATAAGAAAATATCCTGTACGGAGAAATCCCGTGGAATTCATAAGGAGATTGCGAAGAAGGAAGCACTGGTTGTAAAAGAAATGTGTAAGGATTTTACACCGGAGCAGATGGAAGCATTTCTGCAAATGACAGAGATGATGTTACAGAATATTTCCTAAGCATAAAATAAAAGTGAAATCGGAAGAGGAGGAAGTTACCGTGTAAATTTTCTTTTCTGATTTCACTTTCGTTTTGAACCAATAGGTAGCTTTACGACTTAATAAAAAATGGAGGTAATGATTATGCCAATGCATAAGAGAGAAAGTTTGATTTATACGGTGTTAATGTGTTTTACCATGGTGTTATGGATGAGTATGTATAATGTAGCACTGCATATGGGAACACTGAATATGGAAGTAATAAGAGAAGGCTGGCTGGGATTCCCACTGGCATATGTATGCGCAATGTGTCTGGATTGGTTTCTGGTATCTAAAATTGCAAAGGGATTTGCATTTCGTTTTCTGGTAAAACCGGAAAGCAGCACAATGAAAAAAGTGATTGCAGTTTCCTGCTGTATGGTAGTTCCGATGGTAATTTTCATGTCCTTATACGGTGGACTGGAAGCCTGCGTAAAAAGCGGAGCATGGAATATGCTTCCGATTATCTGGCTTACCAATATTCCAAAGAATTTTATTATGGCACTGCCGTTTCAGCTTCTGATTGCAGGTCCGTTGGTAAGAAAGATTTTTCGGACAGCATTTCCGGTTGGAACCGTATTATTAGAAGCAGAAAGTGGAAATCCTGTATGAGAATTCCTCTTGTAAAATCCAAACATATGTGCTAATATAAAACAAGAACAAATGTTCTTGAAAGGCATTGATATGAATGGAAATAAAATCTATTTATGTATTGATTTAAAATCTTTTTATGCATCGGTGGAGTGCGTGGAACGGGGATGGGATCCGCTGACTGCCAGGCTGGTGGTCGCAGACCCGGAACGCTCAGAGAAAACCATCTGTCTTGCCGTATCACCGGCGTTAAAGCAGATGGGAGTTCCCAACCGGTGTCGTGTCTTTCAGATTCCCAAAGAAATTCCATATAAGATGGCACCACCCCGTATGCAGCTATATATTGATTATGCGGTGGAAATCTATGGCGTATATTTAAAATATATTGCAAAAGAAGATATTCAGGTCTATTCCATTGATGAAGCATTTTTGGATGTGACGGATTATCTGCATCTCTACCAGATGACAGCAGTGGAACTGGGCAGAAAAATTATGCAGGATATCTTAGATACCACGAAGATTCCGGCTGCCTGTGGTGTAGGAACCAATCTCTATTTAGCAAAAGTTGCTTTAGATATTTTGGCAAAGCATGAGACAGACCGGATTGCCTATCTGGATGAAGCACGCTACCGGGAGAAGCTCTGGAAACATAAACCGCTGACTGATTTCTGGCGGGTGGGGCGTGGAACGGTAGAGCGTCTATCGAATATGGGCATCTGCACAATGGAAGAGATTGCCCATGCCAGAGAGTCTTTATTATATAAGGCTTTTGGCATAGATGCAGAGCTGTTAATTGATCACGCATGGGGAAGAGAACCGGTAACGATAGCGGACATCAAGGCATATCGGCCGAAGAATACATCCTTTTCCAGCGGTCAGGTGCTGCCGCGGGATTATGAGTACGAGGAAGGTGTACTGGTGGTAAAAGAGATGGCAGATTTATTGTGCCTTGACCTGGTAGACCAGGGCCTTGTAACATCCCATATCAGTCTGGTAATCGGTTACAGCAATCAGAAATGCTTTGAACCGGCGAAGGGAAGCACAACGCTGCGCAGTGCAACCAGCTCCAACCGCCGGCTGCTGTCTTATGTAGAGCAGCTATACCGGAGAATTGTAAGACCTGGAGCATATATCCGGCGGATTACATTGACTTATACCGGCGTAATGACAGAAGATTATCAGCAATTTGATTTGTTTTCAAATCCGGAAGAGACAGAGAAGGATGTGAAGGCACAGCGTGCAGCAATCTCCATCAAGCAGCGCTACGGCAGGAATGCTATTTTAAAGGGAATGAATTTGGAAGAGAGTGCAACGACAATAGAACGAAACGGTCAGATTGGAGGGCATAAGAGTGGCGTATAGAAGAGACACCATGGGAGCCGGACAGCAGGAAACAGCATCCGGCTGGAATGAGAGAGAGAATCTGAGAAGAGAGAAAATGGACATCGAAGACCGTGCCAAGCAGTTTATGCCCTTCGATGCCCTGAAGGGCTTTAAGGAAGCTCTGCGGAAGAAGGAAAAAGAAGTTAATTCGAAAGAGAATCCCTCCCCTTGACACCCATAGTATAATAAGAAGAAAACCAAGGATGAGAGGATGATAATTATGAGGCGTTCCAGACAGATGTCGGAATCAATAGAACTTGGAATCGTGCTGGCGTTGGCTGGAGGATTTATGGATGCATATTCCTATATGTGCAGGGATGGAGTATTTGCTAATGCGCAGACGGGAAATATGTTATTGCTCGGAATCAATTTATCGGAGAGAAACTGGGGAATGGCACTGCGTTATCTGTTTCCGGTGCTGGCATTTGCAATCGGAATAGCATTGGCAGATGTGGTGCGGATGCACGCAAAAGATAAGAGCCTGTTTCATTGGCGGCAGCTTTCTGTATTGTGTGAAGCACTGGTACTATTTGTGGTATGCTTTTTTCCACAGAGCATGAATCTGGCAGCCAACAGTCTGACTTCACTGGCATGTGGCATACAGGTGGAGAGCTTCCGGAAGATTCATGGAAACGGAATTGCAACCACGATGTGCATCGGAAACTTAAGAAGCGGGACACAGAACTGGTGTGATTTCCATTATACGAAGAATAAAGAATCCGCGTTTAAGGGAATGCTGTATTATGGCATTATCCTGATGTTTATAATAGGGGCGATTATTGGAAATGCTTTTGTGAAATTATTGGCAGAAAAGGCAATTCTGATATGTGCAGCCGTGTTGTTCATGGCATTCATTATGATGTTTGTAGACAAAGAAAAAGCTTTGGAGCAGTAGTATTACTGCTTCAAAGCTTTTTTGATTGCGGTAAAGCTTTCTTTACTGATAACATGTTCCATTTTGCATGCATCTTCTGTTGCGATTTCCTTTGGTACACCAAGACTTTCTAACCAGGTAGAAAGGAATTCGTGACGTTCATAAATCATTTCTGCAATTTCGCGACCGGAGTCGGTAAGATAGATGAAACCGGAATCGGTTACTGTAATATGATTCTTTTCTCTTAAATTCTTCATTGCTATGCTGACACTGGATTTCTTAAAGCCAAGTTCATTGGCAATATCTACAGAACGAACCACAGGAAGCTTTTTGCTCAGCATAAGAATAGTCTCAAGATAATTTTCTGCTGATTCATTTGTTGCCATATAACAACACCCCCATTAGAGTTTTTTTTCTATAATAATACATGAATTTAGGTAAGTATAACATATTAAGCCGAACATATCAAATCATAAAGTGAATCTAAAAAATGTTTCTTAATGATAAAAATTTCTCAAAAACGTTCTTGACAACTAATGATAGTTAGAATATACTAACCAATGAAATGAGAAAAAATTAACAATAGCACAATAGAAAAGAGGAGAGTATGATGCCTTTATCTATGGTAAAAGAAGGAGAGCCGAACGTAATTAAGAAGGTCGGCGGTAAAGAAGAAACAAGAAGATTTCTTGAGAACCTTGGCTTTGTTGCTGGTGGTACAGTAACAGTAGTATCTGAGGTAAATGGAAATATGATTGTAAATGTCAAAGAATCCAGAGTAGCAATTGGAAAAGACATGGCAAATAAGATTATGGTGTAACAGCCAGAAGGAGGAAATTATGAAGACATTAAAAGAAGTAGCCTGCGGTCAGACCGTAAAGGTGAAAAAACTGTCCGGAGAGGGACCGGTAAAGAGACGTATCATGGACATGGGTATTACCAAGGGCGTGGACGTTTATGTAAGAAAGGTTGCTCCACTCGGTGATCCGGTAGAGGTGACAGTTCGAGGCTATGAGCTTTCTCTTCGTAAAGCAGATGCAGAAATGATTGAAGTAGAGTAAATTTTTTTTGCACATAGGTTAGTAAATGCTAACATAAGGAACGCTAAGCTAACATTTGAATAGTCCGACTAACAAAAGAAACATCGGACTAACAGCATAGAAAGGCTCTATGCAGGAAATTCATAAATGATAAAAGAAAGAAGAAAAGAGGAGTAAAAAAGATGGCGATTAAAATTGCATTAGCAGGAAATCCCAACAGTGGAAAAACCACATTATTTAATGCTCTGACAGGTTCTAACCAGTTCGTAGGTAACTGGCCGGGCGTAACTGTAGAGAAAAAAGAAGGAAAGTTAAAAGGTCATAAGGATGTAACAATTATGGACTTACCAGGTATCTATTCCTTATCACCATATACACTGGAAGAAGTTGTTGCAAGAAATTACCTGATTAACGAACGTCCGGATGCAATCTTAAATATTGTAGATGGAACCAACATCGAGAGAAACCTTTATCTTTCTACACAGTTAATGGAACTGGGAATTCCGGTTATCATGGCTGTAAACATGATGGACTTGGTAAAGAAATCCGGAGACCAGATACATATCGACAAGCTTTCTAAGAAATTAGGATGCGAAGTAGTTGAGATTTCTGCATTAAAAGGAACCGGAATCATGGCTGCAGCAGAGAAAGCAATCGAAGCAGCAAAACAGAAAGCAGCAGCTCCGGTACATGAGTTCTCGAAAGAAGCGGAGGACATCATCCGCAAAGCAGAAGAAAAATTAGGAAGTGACATTCCGGAAGAACAGAAACGTTTCTTCGCAATCAAACTTCTTGAGAAAGATGATAAGATTGCAGAGCAGATGAAACAGAAAGCAGATGTATCTGTAGAAATCAAAGAAATGGAAGATGCATTTGATGATGATACTGAAAGTATTATCACAAATGAAAGATATGTATATATTTCAAGCATTATTGGTGAGTGTATTACCAAGAATGGCAAGAAAGCACTTTCTACTTCCGATAAGATTGACCGTATCGTAACAAACCGCTGGCTGGCACTGCCAATCTTCGCAGTAGTTATGTGGGTTGTATATTATGTATCTGTAACAACAGTAGGTTCCATTTTAACAGACTGGACCAATGATACTCTATTTGGTGAGTGGATTATCCCGGCAGCACAGAACTTCTTTGAAAATATCGGATGTGCAGACTGGCTGACAGGTCTTATCGTAGATGGTATTATCTCCGGTGTTGGTGCGGTTCTCGGATTCGTACCGCAGATGCTGGTATTATTTATCTTCCTGGCATTCTTAGAGTCCTGTGGATATATGGCTCGTGTCGCATTTATCATGGACCGTATCTTCCGTAAATTCGGTCTTTCCGGAAAATCATTTATCCCGATGTTAATCGGTAGTGGTTGTGGTGTTCCTGGAGTTATGGCATCAAGAACCATTGAAAATGACAGAGACCGTAAGATGACAATTATGACAACAACATTTATCCCATGTGGAGCAAAACTTCCAATCATCGCATTGATCGCAGGTGCATTATTTGATGGAGCTTCATGGGTTGCACCAAGTGCATATTTCGTTGGTATCGCAGCAATCATCTGCTCCGGTATTATCTTAAAGAAAACAAAGATGTTCGCTGGAGATCCGGCACCATTCGTTATGGAGTTACCGGCATATCACTGGCCAACAGTTGGAAACGTATTAAGAAGCATGTGGGAGAGAGGCTGGTCCTTTATTAAGAAGGCTGGTACCATCATCCTCTTATCAACTATCGTAGTCTGGTTCTTAATGAACTTTGGATGGACAGACGGAAGCTTCGGAATGTTAAGCTTTGACGGACTGGAGGGAACCGCTCTGGAAGCTGCTCAGGCAGAATGTATCTTAGCTAAGATTGGTAATGCGGTTGCCTGGATCTTCGCACCTCTTGGATGGGGTAACTGGAAGATGACAGTTGCAGCTATTACCGGATTAATCGCAAAAGAGAACGTAGTAGGAACAATCGGACAGTTATTCGGATTTGCAGAAGTTGCAGAAGACGGAGCAGAAATCTGGGGTAATCTGGCAAGCAGCATGACTGCACTTGCAGCATATTCCTACTTAGTATTCAACTTACTGTGTGCACCATGTTTCGCAGCTATGGGTGCAATCAAACGTGAGATGAACAATACAAAATGGTTCTGGTTCGCAATCGGATATCAGTGTATCCTTGCATATGTTGTATCCTTGTGTATCTTCCAGATTGGAACATTAATTACAGCAGGAACATTTGGTGTTGGAACAGTAGTTGCATTCCTTTTAATCATCGGATTCATTTATCTTTTGTTCCGTCCTTATAAGGAAAGCCAGACATTAAATGTAACAGTAAAAGCAAAATAATCCGCCATAACAGAAAGGAGTGATTACGATGGGTACAGTTATTGTTGGAGCTGTAGTTGTAGCAGTCGTTGCACTTATAATTCGAAGCATGGTAAAAGACAAAAAGGCAGGAAAATCACTGCAGTGTGGTGTGAATTGCAAGCACTGTGATGGACATTGCCATTAATCTAGATTGGAGGCAGGCATGACGCAGACGACACAGACCAGAGACAAGATAATCAAGATGCTGAAAGACCGGGGATGCCGGATGACAAAGCAGCGTCGTATTCTTTTGGATATTATCTTAGAAGATAACTGCTCCAGTTGTAAGGAAATTTATTACAGAGCGTCCAAGAAGGACAAAAGCATTGGAACAGCAACGGTATACCGTATGCTCAATGCATTGGAAGAGATTGGCGCAGTTACAAGAAAAAATATAATCGTAGTAAATCTGGATGACAAGGAAGAAGCATAGCCCTCGTATCCGAAAAAATTTAAACAATGTAGACAATGTATAAGAAAAGCCCGGAGCAATCCGGGCTTTCCATGTTGAACTTTTACATAAACTGCACCATCATATCACTGGAATAGACCACACTGAGAAGAACCACAGCAATGGCAGAAAGGATAATTCCTATGATGGAAGTAATCATTCCGGCAGTAGCCATAGAGTTATTATATGGTTTGGCTTTCTTGGAAAGAATTGCTGCAAAAATGCCCACAATACCAAGCCCAATCAGATAGCCGATGCAGGAAAGTACCAGACTGATAATGCCAAGAACAAGAGATACAATGGAAAGCATCTTAGCTTCGTGTTCATCATCATAAATCGGAACGTTGTTGTAGAGCATCTCTAAGCGGATACGTCTTGATTTGCGCAGCATAACAAACATTGGAATTGCCAGCATGATAAATGACAGGAAATTAATTGCGGAGAAAGTATTGATCTGGGACACAATATTTCCGGCATCGAAAATTCCGGTGGAAAGCAGGCTGGCAAAATCAACAAGGGCATGGAAAATGACCAGCATCCAGAAATTGCGGGTAGATGCATATATCGTACAGAATAAAATACCCATCAAAGCAGCGGAGATAACCTGAATCAGCGCACTTGTAAATTTCACTCCGGAAAGGATATTTACAAAATGCATCAGACCAAAGAGGACGCCGCCTAAAACAATGGCACCGGTAATGCCTTTTCTTGTTTTTGGAAAACTGTTCAGTAACAGATTAAAAATGACACCTCGGAAGACCAGTTCTTCTACCAGTCCAACCAGAAAAATAGCAACTATATAGAATATAATTTCCAAAGCAGTTCTTACATTTCCCACTTTTGACATACTGCAAAGATAAATCTGTGCAATAAGGCTGAACAGACAGTAAACCACAAAGAAACCGCCGGTATATAAACTTCTGAGCCAGCCGGCAACATTTTCCGTAAAGATGCGGGTATAACCAATCACAAAGGTTATAATCAGGAAAACAATCAGAATGATAAATTCCGCGATTGCCTGAAGCAGGTAGTCGTTTTGTTCATTTAATCCCGGAATTTTTCCTAAAACAAAGCCAAGTCCCAACAATAACCCGGTAAAAAGAATAACCGCTACAATAGACAGCACAATTCCAACGGATGCTGACAGATTTTTAAATTTTTCTTTCATTGTAAAATACCTCTCCTTAGTAAATGAATCAAATATGCGTCCATTATAGCATATATTTCCGGAAGTACATAATGAAATGTAAAAGTTATATAATTCGCTTTTGTGAAAATTATACAAATATGATGAGATGTTTTATACAAAATGCTTATTGACAGAAAAAGTTAAAATGATTAAGCTATTAAGTGGTTGTTGAAGAAACAGCGGGAGTATGAGCTATGAAAATAATATTTATCTTATTTTAGAGTAAGAAAGTTCATATATGTCGGAATTCTCCGGCAGATATCCCAAACAATTTATAAAACAATTTAATATAGGACAATGAGAGAAAGTATTTATTTGTCTGTTTCTGGAAGGACTGAAGGATGAATACATATATTACAGCTTACGGAACTGATATTGGAACGAAGAAAAAGGTCAATCAGGACAGCTTATGCGTGAAGATAGCAGTGGTAAAGGATAAGACAGTCTGCATGGCAGTGCTGTGTGATGGCATGGGAGGCTTAAGCAAGGGAGAACTTGCCAGTGCAACTGTAGTGCAGGGGTTTTCTGACTGGTTTATGAAAACATTGCCATATACAGACGGGAAGGTATCTTTGATAAAAGAACAGTGGGAAAATCTGATTGTAAATTTGAATGGAAAAATATGGAATTACGGGAAAAAACATGAGGTAGAATTGGGGACAACCCTGACCGTAATTCTGTTAATTGATTATAAACAGTATATAATTGCGCAGGTGGGAGATTCCCGGACATACAGAATAGATTCGGCACTTGTGCAGCTGACAGAGGATCAGTCCTTTGTGGCAAGAGAGATAAAACGAGGAAACATGACAGAAGAGGAAGCATTAACAGACCCACGGAGAAATGTGCTGTTACAGTGTATCGGAGCATCGCAAAATGTGAAGCCGGAGTTTGTGGAAGGCAAAGTGGAAAATGAAAGCAGCTTCTTATTATGCTCAGATGGTTTTTGGCATAAGATAACGGAACTAGAAATATATCAGGCACTGAGTAATTCGAAATGGAATTCTAAAGGTCAGATAGAAGAAAAACTTCATCAGTTAATTCAATTAAATATGAAGCGTGGAGAAACGGATAATATCACGGTTATTTATATAGGTAAAAGTACAGAAGATTAAAGAGGAAAAATTATTGTGGCAATAATAGGTACATTGATTGAGGGGAAGTATGAAATATTAAAGCTGATTGGAAAAGGCGGTATGTCAGAGGTTTATCTTGCAATGGATAAGAATCTGAATAAGCAATGGGCGGTAAAAGAAATTAAAAAACGAGCACGGGATAAGAATAATGAAGTAGTCGTACAGTCAGCCATTGCGGAAGCTAATATGATGAAAAAACTGGATCATCCCTGCCTGCCTAGAATTGTAGATATCATAGATAAAGAGGATGTTATCTATGTTGTAATGGACTATATAGAAGGCGAACCACTGAATAAGGTGCTGGAGAGAGATGGTGCTCAGCCACAGGAAACTGTAATTGAGTGGGCAGAAGAATTGTGCGGAGTATTGGATTACTTACATATGCAGAATCCGCCAATTATATATAGAGACATGAAACCGGCAAATATCATGCTGCAGCCAAACGGAAATATAAAGCTGATTGATTTTGGGATTGCAAGAGAATATAAGGAACACAATCTGGAGGATACCGTCAGCCTTGGAACAAAAGGATATGCAGCTCCGGAGCAGTTCGGAGGAAAGGGACAGACAGACCAGAGAACCGACATTTATTGTCTGGGAGTGACATTGTATCATCTGGTGACCGGAAAGAATCCCTGTGAGCCGCCTTATGAGATTTATCCGATTCGTTATTGGAATCCGAATCTGTCATCAGGACTGGAAAGTATTATTTTAAAATGTACCAGAATTAACCCGGAAGAAAGATATCAGTCATGTGCAGAACTTCTATATGCAATTTTGCATTATGAGGAAGCGGATGAGACATATCAGAAGAAGCAGAAGAAAAAGTTATATACATTCTATGGAATGCTGCTGGCTGCAGTAGTGAGTCTGGGAATTGGTATTACCGGGCAGCTTCTACAAAGACATGTAAAAAATAATGATTACGATAATTTGCTGTTACAGGCAGAAAAATCAGCAACAGATGAAGAAAAAATAGAAATATATTTAGAAGCGGTTGATATCAAACCGACAGATACAAAGGCCTATTTAGGTCTTATTGCTGCGTTTAAAGATGATGCGGTTTTTACGGTAGAAGAAGAGAATGAATTTAAAAAGAAAATCAATAATAATTTGAGCGGACTTCGGGAACAGGATGATTATGCAGATTTAGCCTATGAAATAGGAAGATTGTACTGGTATTACTATGATTATGGGAAAACAGATACCAGTGATAACCAGATAACAAGAATAAAGAGCTCTGTTCAGTGGTTTTCAGATGCGTATGATTATGGAAGCGAAGAATCGGATTATCATCTGATTACACAGGTATATAAAGAAATTGGTCAGTTTACAAGAGATGTGACATTGAATGTTGAGGAAGCATCGGATAAGGGAACCTATGCACCGTACTTTCAGAATTTGGAAGATTTACTGGAGATTGTAGATGGTGAAGACAGCGAGATTGTAAATCTTGAAGTATACAAACTGTGTTTGAATTCAATCGAAAATTATGCCAGAAAGTTTAAATCAGATGGAATCGAAGAGAGCCGGATACAAGCGTTTTATCAGGATGTCCTTGACAGAACCGATGCCGTGGATACAACAACGGATAAGACCGATGAAATAAAGCAGCAGATATTAGAACGTAAAGATGCGGCGCAGGATGCAATAAAAAATGCATATAGTGAACAATAGGAGCATGAATACAATGATATATCAGATTATTTCATGGATAGGATTTGGACTGGCAGCGATTTTTTTGCTGATTGCAATTATTTTGTTTTTCAGTTTTGACATTATTTCTCTGCATGGTGAAGTAAGTGGAAAAACAGCAGCAAAGCAGATGAAAGAAATTCGTGAGCAGAATCGGAAGGAAGCAAACAGAAGAAGAGTGCCGATAAAAAATGAATATCCGGTAAAAGAGGAAGCGGTATCTAGAACAATTCCTGCAGCAGAGGATGAGAAAACAACAGTACTGGAAGATGAGACAACTCTGTTGGAAGAAGGTACAGTATTGCTGAGTAACGAAGAACAGAATATATCGGAGAATGATGGACTGATTTTGTTAGAGGATGTTATGGAAATTCATACGAATGAGACAATATAAGTAAATGAAAAACTTATAGGAAAGAGAATGAAAGAGGGAAGACTTATGAAGAAATGGAAGCAGATATTAGCATTGACACTTGCGGTTGTAGTCACATTGAGTGTAGTACCGGTGGGAGATGCAAGAGCAGCAGTGGAAGAACCGACAGAGTATGCAATTGTAGGTGAGATTATAAATGCAGATGGGGCTGAAATTACAGTAAAGGAAATATCTAAGGATGGCACAGAGAATGTTGAACTGCCATGGGAAGAGTTAGAGGAAGATACACAGAACAGTGATACAGAGAAGGATACAAAGATTTTTTATACCGATGAACTGGAAGCTGGAAAGGATTATTTGATTGAGGTACAGCCGAAGGAAGATTATAAAATTGTTTTAGATGAAGAAAATGATTTCGAAGAAAAAGGGGAAGGATATCAGTATGCTTTTTCCTGCACGGAAGATAATAATTTTTTCAGATTTAAAGCAGAAGCACAGAAAACAACAGGGGAAATGACTTTGAATATAGTTACGGATGGAAAGAGTGATTTTTCCGGTGGAAGCGTAACCGTATATAAAATCAAAGAGGATGGGGAAGAAGAATGTACACCATCTGAGTCGGCACAGGGTGTAAAAAAATATAATGTAAATGCAGAAAATGATTACCGCATAGAGGTTAAACCGGACAGAGATGCCGGATATGAATTTCAAAATAACCAGAAACCGGATGATTATACCTATGATGAAGAAAAAGATATTTATTATAAAACATTTTCCTGCACCACGGAAAAATTATCTTATTCCGAGCAGATTTCTTTTGCACTTAAGAAAGTGAAAATAAAGTTGGAACTTTCAGAAGGTGGCGGAATTCAGATTGGTAATACAGCTTATAACAAATCAGAAGAAATAGACTGCAAATATGGAGACACCTTTGAAAATGTAAAAATTATTCCAAAACCAGGATATATTATAAAATCAGCAACCTGGAATGACGGTGAACTGACGATTTTACAGGATGAGGATACAGTAGGAAAAGTATCACTTCCGGCATTAAAAGAGGATGCAGCACTGACAGTAAGTTTTGAACAGGCAGAAGTGGAACAGGAAGCGCAATTCCCGGATGATATAGAGATTGTCTTTTCTAATGCGCAGGATGAAAATACCAGAGAAGTATCAGAGGATGGGATAACCTACAGCATCTCAAAAGGACAGACAGTTACGATAAAAAGCAAAAGCGGAAAATCAATTTCTTTTAATAACGAGAAGAAGTCAGTTTTGGGAGCTTTCTGGGTAAGAGATTATGAGCAGAATAAGATACTGGATTCAGAAAAGACTATAAACAATATCTGGGAATTGGAGAGTCCGTGGAATATTTTCGCCAACCAGATAGGCTATGAACTAAAGAAACCGGTTACATTTATTTTTGATACAGTTCCACCGACAGTAACTGTTACAGAGAATGGAAAAGCAGTAGAGAACGGATATAAAACATGGATTACAGGCAAGGAAGATAATATTGTTATTACCGGAAATGTAACAGATGCAGGAACGGAAGGCTCCAATTATCTTTCGGGAGCAGACCGGGTGGTATGGTCAACAGAACCACTGACAGAAGATAAAATACTGGCAGAGGAAGAACATGTGGCAGCCGTAACAGAGGATGGAACATTTTCCATTCAGATAGATGTGGTGCCGCAGGAAGATACGGAGGTTTATCTCTATGGTGTAGATAAGGCATCCAATGTAAATGTGGACGGGCCGGTAATTAGAGGATATCAGGTGGACAAAAGTGCACCTGTTATTACAGACATTCAGGCACCGTCATTGATTGAAAAGAGAAATGTATATTATACGAGAGATGCAAAAGTCACATTTACAGTAAAGACAGCGGATGAACAGTCCGGCGTAAAATCGATTACCATATATCAGGATGGCGTAGCAAAAGCAACTAAGAATGTGGACAGCAGTAACAGTGCCACATTTACAATAACACTTTCCGATACGGCAGAAAATAAGATAACAGCATCTGCAACGGATAAGGTTGGAAATACAATGGCACCGGAAAATTATGGCAGCTTCGCAAATGGTGCGAAGATTGTGCATGATATTACAGTGCCGGAAATAAAGGCAGACCTTGCGCATTTTTATGTGGATACCAATATGGAAGGAGTTACTACATATTACGAGAAGCAGGATGAAACCATAAATTTTTCGATAGAACAGAAAAAATCAGGATTGAATTCAGTAAATGTTACCATCAATGGAACGTCATTGACAGAAGACAAGAATGGAAAAAGCTTAACAGATGCCAACAGAATCTATAAAGATGTTCAGCAGGAAATGACAACAAAGGATACATTTGTAATTTCCACGTCACAGGTTTCTGCCGTTGGAGATGGTGATTATGAAATTAAAATTGCGGTAACCGCAAATGTAGATGAGAAAGATGTCTATACGAAAACAATTCATGTGCATAAAGAAAATCAGGCACCGGTTGTTACGGATTTTCAGGTGATTGGTGCATCAAAGGAAACAGTAAGTGATACCGGAAATTATGGATATTATGCCAATACAGATGTTACTGCGGAAATAACAGTAAGTGATGGAAATACCGGTGCAGGAATCCAAAGTATTTCATATCATCTGACAGATGCGGATGGAACGGAAGAGAAAGAAGTAACGGTAGAATGCAGAAAAAGACCCGGAGAAGATGCTGTTATCAGAATTCCAATTCAGGCTGAATTTAAGGGATACATTTATTTAAAGGCAACGGACAATGTGGGAAATGTGTCTTTGGACTATTATAAATCAGTGGGTATTTTACTGGAACGGTCGGAAGCACATGAAAGCAATCGTAATGTAGTAATAGAGCCGGAGAAGACAGATACAACAGATGGAAAAGGGAATCCATTGTATGCATCTGATACATCAGTTGCAGTAAATATAGAAGATCCTTATGCTGGAATTCGAACCATAGAATGGTCAGTAAATGCACCATATGATACAGGAAACAACAGAAATGGCATAGTGACAGTTGATAATAACGGAGCAATATCGGATGAAGCATGGAAGATTACAACAGCAGACAGAAATCTGGTTACAGGTGTGAGCGGACAGATTCCGGTATTTCATAACAGCAATGATATTGTTGTAAATGTAAAGGTGACAGACTGTGCAGGAAATGTGACGGAAAAAGCAGTAACTATAAGTATTGATAAAACAGCTCCGGAGATAAGTATATCCTACAATGATATTGCACCGGACAGCATATATACATCGGTATATAAGGATGTAAGAGTTGCAACAGTTACCGTGAGAGAAAGAAATTTTGAGGAGAATGATATTGCATGGAATCTTATAAGCACCCATGGCGCAGAGGCACAGATTTCAGGGTGGACAGAATATACAGAGGAAGGAAATCCGGATAACAGTGTGCATATGGCAACGGTAACATTTGCAGCAGATGATGATTACAGATTTTCGATGAGTGGCAGGGACCGGGCAGGAAATAATGCAACAACTTTCCCGGAGCAGACATTTACCATTGACCGGACGAATCCTGTAATTGAAGTGACAATGGATGGGCAGGCAGCCAATGGAAATTATTATGCACAGGATAGAACGGCTACGATTAAAGTAACGGAGCATAATTTTGATGCAGGACGAATTGAAGTGCATGGAACAGCTGCCGATAATGGACAGACAACAGTTTTCCCGGCATTGTCCGGTTGGACAACGGATGGTGATGTGCATATGGCAACCATATCCTTTGCAGTAGATGGAAATTACGCATTTACAGTTGATGCAATGGATGAAGCCGGAAATGCAGCGGTTCAAAGCAGTACATCAGAGTTTGTCATTGATAAGACAGAGCCTGTAATTGAAATCTCCGGTATCGAAAATGATTCTGCGAATAATGACGTAGTCATGCCGGCCGTTCAATTTTCAGATACAAATTATAATGAAGGCGCTGCAACCATAGAATTATCAGGTGCAAATCATGGAATTGTTCATTATGATGGCACCTTTGCTCAGACAGAAAATGGACAGACCTTTACTTTCTCTGATTTTGCACATGAACAGGATGTAGACGATATTTATACGTTGACCGCAAGGGAGACTGATTTTGCAGGAAATGAGACAGAACAGAGTATTACATTTTCGGTAAACAGATTTGGCTCGGTTTATGTATTGGATGATTCTTTGAAAGAAATAGAAGGTACTTATATTAAGGAACCAATCGATATTGTGCTGACAGAGACAAATGTGGACAGTCTTTCCATGGATACCATTAAAATTACGGTTTCTGCAAATGGAGAGCCGAAAAATCTGGAAGAAGGAACGGATTATACCATTACTTCAGTGGGTGGAAACGGAAGCTGGAGCCAGTATACCTATAAGATAGACAAATCAGTTTTTCAGGGAGACGGTTCCTACCTGGTTACGGTTTACTCAGAGGATAATGCCGGTAATATCAACGAGAATATTAATGAATCCAAGCAGGCAGAGATTGGATTTGGTGTGGATGGAACAGCACCGGTGATTGTGCCAATTAATATAGAAGAGGGACAGAGTTACAATACGCAGAATTATGAAGCAACGGTATCGGTTATCGATAATCTGGTATTGCAGGATATTAAGGTTATATTAAACGGACAGACACTTTCCTATACACAGGATGGGGATGATATTAGTTTTTCGATTCCGGAATCCGATAAGCGGCAGACAGTAGCCATAAGTGCAAAGGATGCAGCAGGCAATGAGGTGGACTGTGAGATAGCCGATTTGCTGGTATCAACCAATTCCCTGATAAGGTTATTGAATAATACACCGGCGGTTATCGCTATTGTATGCGGAGTTGCCGTTGTTGGTGTTGGAACCGGAGTATTTGCAGGACTTCGCAGAAAGCGGACAGTTCATATTAAACGTAAAAACTGAAACAGAATAGAGGGATAGATAGTGGCAAAGTATAGCATTTCAGCACAAAAGAATTTGATAAAAATAACACAAAAGAGCATGAAAAAGCTTCCGGTAAATGAAAGAGAACTGGCGGTTTTTCAGGAGAATTTATTACCGGGGCTATTCCGTCCTGCAATGGAGGGAAAGCATCGAATTATATATACTGCGCCACAGTCTGTTTCATTGAGCCGCTATATCAGAAAAGGATTAAATGTTCATCGTTTTTACAGTATTGTTGCCCAGGTTGTAGAAATGATAAAGAAGATAGAATTATATAAATTTTATCTGCCTAATCTTGTCCTGGATACAGAAATTATTTTTGTAAAAGAAACAACAGGAGAACTGTTTTTCCTATATGAGCCATTATTAAGCAGAGAGAGCAACATTAATGTATATAATTTTCTGGAAAAAATGGTGAAAGAAATAAAATCAGATGACCTGGAACTGGGAAAGGAATCCCGGGCATTTTTAGACTTTATTGCTGATACTGCAAATTATCGGATAGAAGATATTGAGCAGTATATATTAAAAAGATATCCGCAGATATATCAGGAGATAAAGCGGACAGAGAGTGGGAAAAGCGGATTTATTGCAAGTTCACAGCTTGCAAATAGGCAGCATTATGCGCCTTCTGCACAAATAGAACCTGCTTATGAACCGGAAACTACAGTTTTAACAGAAGAAGATGGAACCACACTTTTAGATGAGGAGGATGGAACGGTTCTCTTAGATGAAGGAAGTATAGCGGCAGGAATTATCCGGCTGAAAACGGGAGAATATTTTTCGATTCCCGGAACGATATTTTCCATTGGAAAGTCAGCAGAGAATGACTTGGTATTGAGTGACAATAAAGCAATCAGCCGGAAACATGCAGTTATCTATAAACAAAATGGAAACTTTGTAATAGTAGATCAGAGGTCTACAAATCACAGCTTCTTAAAAGGAGAAATGTTAGAACCGGATTGCAAAGTGGAACTGTGTGACGGAGATATCATACGGCTTGCAGATGAAGAATTTGAATTTAAGTTAGAAGATTAGGAAAGGCAAGAAAGAATAAAGTGAAAGAATTTTTAGGAAAACAGGTAACAGAAGAAGAACATGGAATGGGAATTGCGTACCTGTTGGAGAATAATGAATTATTCTACGATATCGGCTATAAAGTAATGCAGAATCTGGAAGAGACATATCTGTTAAAATGCCATCGGTTGAAATATAACGGAAAAATAAAACTGGTATATTTTACGAAAGAATATGTGACAGCAGAAACGGTACTTGCAAATGCAATGCCGGAAGTGAAGGAACGTATGATAGCACGGATTCTGGATGCGTTTACACAGATTATTAATTTAGGTTTTTTGGATATTGCTTATGTAGATAACCGGCTGGATAACATTTATGTGGATCCGGCTACAGAAGAAGTAAAGATTATTTATTTGCCGATTCAGATTCCGGGAGTGACCAAGAATAAAAATACTTTTGAGAATGAACTGAAAGCACAGTTTGAAATACCGAATCTTACAATACCAAAAGCAGCAACACAGAATCCGGCGGTAATAGAAAATACCGAAACACCAAAGCAGCTCACCATTCAGTCCTTAGATGGTAGATTTGTTTTTCATATAACAGATAAGGATTTTGTACTGGGTAAAAGCAGGGATAAAGTGGATGGTGAAATAACCGGAAATCCGGCAGTCAGCCGGGTACACTGCAAGATTCTGGTTCGAAATAGAAGTTATTATATTCAGGATTTGGGAAGCTCAAATGGAACATTTTTAGATGGAAAGAAAGTTACAATGACAGAGCCTCTTGAAATTCAGGATGGAAGCAGAATTCGAATAGCAAATCTGGAATTTGTGGCACGAGGATAAAAAGATGAGTAAACCATTGATTGTAATTGCAGATATGGATACAGCATATCTGGCAGAATTAGAAAATAAGTTTCTGGTGGAACTGGGAGACAGAGCAGAGCTTGAGATAATTTCTGACCCGGAATATTTTGAACAGTTTTTTTCAAACCCTGTCACAGCAGAAATTGTAGCGGTAAATGAAAATTTATATACCAATGCGCTGCAAAGACAGGATATTCAGAATCTGTTTATTTTATCAGAACATCAGGAACAGGGCAGAACCGAAGAATTATCGGTATCAAGAGTTTATAAGTATTATGGCATCAAAGAGTTATACAATGAACTGACTTATAAGAGTCAGGAGCGGTTAGAAGGAAAAGAGTCCGGAAAAAGAGAGACTACAATTATCGCGCTGTATTCGGCAATCGGAGGAACGGGAAAGACAAGTCTTTCCGTCGGATTAGCGGAGTGCCTGGCAAAGAAGCATAAAAGAATTTTATATGTAAATACAGAAGCAATACAGGCATTTTTCTTTTACCTGAGGGATAAGAGCGGAATGCCGAATGAAGGATATCGTGCAATAAAAGAAGATGCGGGACACATATACCAGAATATCCGTTCCTTTATCAGAAAAGAAGGATTTTCTTATATACCGCCATTTTTATCAACATTGGATGCCAGAAATTTATCATACGATATATATCTGAATTTAATTCGTGGAGCCAGGGAAAGTAAAGAATACGATTTTATTATTGTGGATATTGAGGCAGGATATGAAGCAAACAGAGTGCAATTGCTTCAGGAAGCAGATAAAGTATTGCTGATTACCATGCAGGATGCAATTTCAACCTGCAAAATGGAATATATTATGCAAAATCTCGATTTCAGGGATCATGAAAAGTATCTGGTTATCATGAACCGCTATCGTGGAGATGAGATGAATTGTTATATGCAGTCAGAACTGCAGGCACAGTTTCCGGTTAAGGAAAAGATATATGAGGCAGAAACACCGCTTGGTACAGCGGAACAATTGGCAGCATTGGAAGGAATAAAAAAACTTTCCTATATGTTTATTTAGGGGTAGTGAAATATGGACGAGAAGGCAGTTGTTGAATTTATTAGTCAGGATAAAAAGATACATGTTGATTTGGAAATTCCACTGGGAATCACAGCAAATGATCTGGTGCTTGCATTAAATGAAGCATATGATCTGGGAATTGATACAGATGATATTTTTAACTGTTATCTGGCAGCAGAGAATCCAATTGTATTTTTACGTGGAAATAAAACACTGAAAGAATTTGGAATTCGAAACGGTTCACATATTATTTATCGGAGAGACTAAAGATGGAATATCAATACAAAGTAATTATCAGCAACAGAACAGTGTATAAGGAATTTGAGATTCAGCCGGATATGGACCGGGTTAAATTGGGAACAGGTTCATCCTGTGAATTTCGATTGAATCCGGAAGCGTTTTTTACCGGAATCGAAATGGAGTTTAGAAAAAATGGAAAAAGCTGGAACTTAGAGTGCTCAGATGATGTTTATTTTAGCAGGGGTGATATGCGAAAGCTTCTGTCAACAGAGGTAAGGCATGGGGATGTGCTTTCTGTCTGTTATGCATCAACGGGAAATGAAGCATTTGAATTACGCTTTTTAATTGATTTTGAAGCCAGAGTGCCGGACTATAACTATTATCTGGAAATTACCGGAACGATAGATATTGCGACTGATGCGACAGCGGATATTATTTTAAATAGCAAATTCAGCAACGACAGCAAGATAAGACTTACCTTAAATGGTACACAGTGTCAATTGGAAGAGATTGTTTCAGAATATGGTGTATATCTGAATGGCAGAAAGCTGATGAACAAGACAGAATTGAAAGACAGTGATTTCTTTTCCGTTGCAGAATTTCATTTTTATTATAAGGACAGAAAGATATTTTTTGACCGGGAAAATCTGAAGGTCGCAAATGGTGAGATGAAGGAAGTCAGTACACATACGAATAATTTCCATTATCCGCTGTTTAATCGGAATACCAGAATAAAAAAACAGTTATCCGATGAAAAGATTGAAATCCTAGATGCACCGGCAATTCCGAAAAAACCGGAGAATAATATTGTTTTGACATTAATGCCAACAGTGGCAATGCTGGCGCTGATGATTGTTGTCCGCGGAGTTATGAATACTTCCGGAGGTTCTTATATTATTTTCAGTATATGTTCTATGGGACTTGGTATTGTAACTTCAATTCTGGGATTTGTTTCAGGAAGAAAACAATATAAACGGGAATGCGCAGAACGTATTCGTAAATATACCAATTATATTGAAAAGAAAAAGTTAGAAGTAGCAACAGAAAGACAGGAAGAACTGGATAGCTTAAATGAAATGTATTGTAATGTGCAGCAGGATATAGATACGGCAATGCATTTTGACAGAAGGCTGTTTGAAAAGACCAGGGAGGATGAAGACTTTTTACATATATATCTGGGACAGGGAACCATTGCATCCAGCCGTCCGATTGACTATAAGAAGCAGGAGCGGTTGGAGGTTGGAGATGAGCTGACGGAAATGCCTGAAAAAATTTATCAGCTTTTTGAACATATTGACGGAGCACCGATTTGCTCAGATATGAAAGATTCTAATGCAATTGGTATTGTTGGCACAAAAGAAGCTTTGTATGGAATGTTTAAGAATATCGTAATAGATATTGCGGTTCGTCATTACTATGGAGATGTCCGGCTCTATATGCTGGTGGATGATGAAAAAAGGTATCAGTGGGCACGCTTCCTGCCACATCTTATGAATGCCGGTGGAATAAGAAATATTGTTTTCGATAATGAAAGTAAAAATAATATTTTTGAGAGTCTGTTCCGGGAACTGACTTATCGGGAGCAGACAGAAGAAATCCCATACTATGGAATTGTACTTGTGGAAAATGAATTCGGCATAAAGAATCATCCGATATCCCGCTACATCGAGCAGGCATCAGAGCTTGGAATGACTTTTGTATTTTTTGAAAACAGTGCAGAGGAACTGCCGCTGCATTGTGATGAAATTATAGAATTACATTCAGAAAGTGAAGGAGTCATCTGCAAGGCAGAGGATGGAAATCAGATAAAACAATTTGAATATCATACCATAACCGATAAGCAGGCAGCAGATGTGGCAGAAAAGCTTGCCCCGGTTTATTGCGAAGAAATAAGCCTTGAGAATTCACTTAGAAAAAATATTACATTATATGAATTGCTGCATATATTTACGGTTGAAGATTTAAATCTGGCACAGCGCTGGCAGGAGTCACAGATATTTAAATCTATGGCAGCCCCATTAGGTGTAAATGCCAAGGATGAAATCGTTACACTTAATTTGCATGAGAAAGCTCATGGACCGCATGGTCTGGTGGCAGGAACAACAGGTTCCGGAAAGAGTGAGATTTTACAAAGTTATATTTTGTCGGCAGCAACAATTTTTCATCCCTATGAAATTGGCTTCGTCATAATTGATTTTAAAGGTGGTGGAATGGTAAATCAGTTCCGAGACCTGCCTCATTTAATTGGCGCAATTACCAATATTGATGGAAATGAGGTACAGCGTTCCTTAAAATCCATCAAGGCAGAATTGATGAAAAGACAGAACCTCTTTGCAGAAGCAGGCGTAAATCATATTGATAAATACATAGAACTGTATAAAGAAAAGAGAGTTACCGTTGCTTTACCACATCTTGTAATAATCGTGGATGAGTTTGCAGAATTAAAGGCTGAAGAGCCGGATTTTATGAAGGAATTGATCAGTGCGGCACGAATCGGACGAAGTCTTGGTGTCCATCTGATTCTTGCAACACAGAAACCGAGTGGAGTAGTGGACGGACAGATTTGGTCAAACTCTAAATTCAAGCTGTGCCTGAAAGTGCAGTCGAAAGAAGATAGTAATGAGGTTTTAAAGACACCGCTGGCAGCAGAGATTAAGGAGCCCGGACGGGCATATCTTCAGGTTGGAAACAATGAAATTTTTGAACTGTTTCAATCTGCCTATAGCGGGGCACCGGCTACGATGGAAGATACAGAGGGAAGCAAAGAGTTTCAAATCAGTCAGCTTAATTTTGCCGGAATGCGTAAAGTGGTATATCAGAAGAAAAAAGAGAAACGGAAAGATGCACATAATAAGAATCAGTTAGAAGCAATTGTAGAATATATTGCCGCTTATTGTGAAAAAGAACATATTACAAAGCTGCCGGATATCTGTATGCCGCCATTGCCGGAAATTCTGTATTATACAGATTCTGCAAGAAGAGATACCGAGGAAATTTATGCGACAGTCGGTCTGCTGGACGACCCGGACAGACAGTTGCAGGAGGCGTTGAATCTGAATGTTACATCACAGAATTATATGATTATCGGTTCAGCACAATGTGGAAAGACCAATGTATTGCAGACCATTATTCGAAGTATAGCAGATAATTACGCACCATCAGAAGTAAATATGTATATGATTGATTTTGGCTCGATGATTCTTAAGAATTTTGCAGAATTAAATCATTGCGGTGGTGTGGTATGTGTTTCCGATGATGAGAAGCTAAAAAATCTTTTTAAGTTGTTAAATACAGAAGTAAAGAACAGAAAAGAGAGATTTGCAGAGGCAGGAGTCAGCTCCTTTGTTGCATATAAGGAAACGGGAAAAACAGATTTATCGCAGATTATTGTTTTCATAGATAATCTGACCGCTTTAAAGGAAATGTATCTTCAGGATCAGGATTATCTGCTTCCATTGTGCAGAGATGGTATTGCAGTAGGAATTTCATTTGTTGTTGCGAACGCACAGACTTCTGGCATAGGATATCGCTATTTAAATAACTTTGAAGGAAGAATTACGCTGTTCTGTAATGAGACATCCGAATATGGAATGATGTTTGAGGGCTGCAGAATGAAACTTCCGGATATACCGGGACGCAGTCTGGTTCAGATAAATAAAAATATATTTGAATGTCAGATGTACTTATCCTTTGAAGGAGAGAAAGAATTTGAACGAGTACAGGAAATCCGGAAATTTGTAGAAATGCAGAATGGAAAATATGCCGGTCAGAAGGCACGGGTGATTCCGGAGATACCAAAGGAACTGAATGCCGAATATATACAGAAGGTATATCCATCCTATCAGAAGCAGGGCAGTGTGGTATTGGGATTGGATTATAACACGGTATTACCGGATGCAATCGATTTTACTTCCGGTGGAATGTTGACCCTTTCCGGTAAAAAAGAAAAGGGCAAGGACATTTTTGCAAAATATTTTATAGAGTCTGTATTACAAAATGGCTTTGGCGAGGCAGAATTATATATCTTAGATGATATGACCCGTAAATGGGGTGAGTATGAGTTTCATCCTAAGACGGCACTGTATGTGAATACATCAGAAACATTGCAGACAGTAATTGATGAGATTGATCAGAGAGTACAGATGCGCTATGAGCAGTTCTCGGAAGGACAACTTGATGTACTGGAGGATGAGCCATGGATTGTACTTATCATTGAGAGTGCAGATGCCATTGCAGATATAAGCGGAAATAAGCAGGAAATTGCCGCTATCAGAAGCTGGTTAGGAAAATACCGCACCATGAAAATATTTATTTTGATGACAAATGTAGAAAATGCCAATATTGCATTTAATGCACCGGAGCTGTTAAAAGTAGTGAAAGATAATCGAAGATATCTTATATTTGAAGATGCAGCGAATATTAAAATGTGTGATATTTCAATCAGTGTGGCAAAGAAATACGCAAAACCAATTGAACCATGTGATGCATTCTATATTTGTGAGAATGAACTGACAAAATTAAAAACCGTAAAACTAAGTTGATGGATACTGCAAAGCAGTTAACCATAAAAAATTTAAGGAGGAAAAGAAAAATGGCAGTAAACAAAGTGGATTATGAGGTACTTACATCAGGAGTTAGTGTTTATGCGAATCAGGCAGAAGCACTGGATGAGGTAATTCAGGCTTTGGTAAAGATGAATGGGGAATTACAGGGTGGCTGGACAAACCAGACAGCAGATGCATTTATCGAAAGATTCGAAGATGAGTACAAACCGGCACTTGAAAATGCAAGAGATGCTATCCAGAGCATTTCTGATTTCATCCAGAGTTACATGCAGAACAGACAGGATGATGATGCACAGGGTGCAGCAGCAGTTAGAGGATAATTGCAAAAATAAGTTGGGAGGATTGCCTGTAAAAAAACAGGCAGTTCTCCTGATAAAAGAGGAGCTTAAACATGAAGAAAAGGAATGTGGCAGGGTTAATTGTTATAGCATTATTTGTAATCGGAATAGCTGCAGCATTGATGCAGTATAAAAGAGAACAGAAAGCATTGGAACAGCCAGAGGTTGGGGAAGAACCGGAGACAGTAGTATTAAGTGCGGATGAGAATCCGTTCGGAGTAGAGATAAAAAAGATAAATGAAAATTATGATCTGACAAAAAATTATTATAAAAATTATGATAATAATGGATTGGAGAAATTTGTTATACCTAATATTGCAATAGATGAAAGGACATATATTGCCGAGTTAAGGGAATCAGGATATTGTCAATATGGTTATATAGATGAGGAAGATAATATAATAGTGGAAATGACAGAGCAGCAGAAAGAAGAGTGGCTTAATTATACTGTAAATGATATCAATAGAATTATAGGACAAGGTGAAGAAGGGTTTTATAGTTTTAAATTTACTCATAACTATGAAGAACTTCAATTGGAAATTTCAAAAGAAATACTAAATGGAAAAACAACAACACATACAGCACTTGTTATGTCATTGATATATGATTCGGAAATATATCAGGTATTGAATGGAAAAACAGATTGGGCAATACACATTGTTGGAAAAGATTTAGAAACAGGTGGTGAATTAATGAATATAAATTTCCCGGAAGAGGGATATCATATATCTATTGAAAATTGGGACAATATGTAAGCTGGTAATTATTTTATACAAAAGATAGGAAAGTGAAGATACATAATAATGAAAAAGAAAAATGTAGTGGGGATAATCATTATAGCATTGTTTGCAATTGGAATAGTGGCTGCACTGATAGTATATAAAAAGGTGCAGACGGTGCCGGAGAAATCACAGGTCGGGGAAGAACCGGAGACAGTAGTATTAAGTGCAGATGAGAATTCGTTTGGAATAGAGATAAAAAAGATAAATGAAGACTATGATTTGACAAGAAATTATTATAAAAATTATGACAATACAGGATTACAAAAGTATATCATTCCAGTTATTTTTACAGATAAAAGGACGTATATTGCTGAGATGAGAGAATCCGGATATTGCCAATATGGATATGAAAGCAAAGAAGAGGGACTGGTTGCAGAAATAACAGAACAGCAGCGAAAAAATTGGTTGGAATTGACGGAAAAGGATATGAAAAGGGTAATAGAGCAAAGTCAGGATGAAGAGTTATATCGTTTTAATATTAGTGATGATTGTAAAACGCTATATATGGAAGTGTCAAAAGAAATATTAAACCATCAAAATATCGCCACGATACATTCGGGTTTACTTATGACATTAACATATGATTCAGAAATATATCAGGTGCTGAATGGAAACAAAGACTGGTCATTACAGATTATCGTAACTGATATGGAAACAGGAAATGAATTGGAAAATATAAAATTCCCAGATGAGGATTATAACTTATCAATTGAAACCTGGGACAACTTGTAAAAAATGAAATTGAACGGGAGAGAAAAATATGATGAGAGATTTTTCGCCAGGGGCAAAAGAACTGTTAATGCAATATGTTGATGATGTTATTGCTTCCGGTGTATGGGAAACAATTGAGAATGGAAAAGGAGAGTTTAATCAGGCGGGACAGGACTGGTTGAGCAAACTTGGTATTTCAGACTATTTGGATAATATGGAGGGATATTATCAGAATATTATAAGCAAGCATTCTACAACGAAAGAAGAGATTGAGCAGATTTTTTCAGATGTGCAGCAAGTCGATACCAGATATATCGGAACAGTTGCCGGACTGGTAACGGCAGGAAATGCAATAATTACATATTTTACAGACTTAGCAGATAATATTAATCCAAATGGTGGAAATCTTGATATAGAAAAATTAAGAACAACACTGGAGGTTGACAGGGAACAATTAGACCAGATGCAGCAGAGTGTTGTAAGAAATTTAATTAAAGATGGAAAGGCAGAAGAAGCAGCAGAGTATATTATTTCTGTTTCAAGATTAAATCTGACGTATGATGAATTTGAAGCACTTTCAGAAAAGGAACAATTGGAGTATTTAAATCGTGTTGCTGCATGGGTATTATCAATCATTCCGGAAGTAGAATTAGAGGATGGCTTATATGAGGTTACAGTTCCACTAGGGGTAGATATGACGGCAACCTATTGTGTCAGTGTGAAGGGAACAACAAATTTTGGAAACCAGTCAACAGTTGGGTTAACAATTGAACAGCAGAAAATAGTTTTACAATCTTTTAAGGTGTCAAGTGATGCACTATTTGAAAATGATAAGTATTCTGTTTCGGGAAATATGTCAGTACAGCGAGATGGAAAAATCGGATTAGGTGAGACAGTAACAATGGGAGATACGGAAGTATCTTTAGAGCATGGTATATCATTAGAAAAAACAAGTGTAAAGTATGAAGTGGAAACGGCACTTAATGATAACTTAAAAGTGGCATCATCCATTGAAATTGAAAAATCCAATAACACAGATATGCCGGAATGGGAGGTAATTCCGATAACCGTAGAGGATACAGATGTGGAAAGGAATCTTATGCCAGAGCATCTATATAGAGTAGATGGAGAAAGAGTTTTGGAGGCAATTGGAATAACCGTAACGGCGTTGGCTTGGTATGAATGCATAAAGTGGGCAATAGCAATTGCACTTGCAGCACCAACCGGTGGAGCATCGATAGCAACTGCTGCTGTATTACCATAAGAAAGTGGAGAAAATAAAATGAAAAAGAAAAGTATAACAGGAATTATAGTAGTGGCATTATTTATCATAGGGATTATAGCTGCACTGATAGTATATAAAAAGGTGCAGACAATGCCGGAGAAATTACAGATAGAAGAAGAACCGGAGACAGTAATATTAAGTGCAGATGAGAATCCGTTCGGAATAGAGATAAAAAAGATAAATGAAGACTATGATTTGACAAGAAATTATTATAAAAATTATGACAATACAGGATTACAAAAGTATATCATTCCAGTTATTTTTACAGATAAAAGGACGTATATTGCTGAGATGAGAGAATCCGGATATTGCCAATATGGATATGAAAGCAAAGAAGAGGGACTGGTTGCAGAGATAACAGAACAGCAGCGAAAAAATTGGCTGGAGTTAACAGAAAAGGATATAAAAAGAGTAATAGAACAAAATAAGGATGAAGAATTATATCATTTTAAAATTAGTGATGATTACAAAATACTTTATCTGGATGTATCAAAAGAAATATTAAACAGTCAAAGTACCTTTACGGCAAAGATGAGCTCACTTATGACTTTGACATATGATTCAGAAATATATCATGTATTGAATGGAACCAAAAACTGGTCATTACAGATTATCGTAACTGATATGGAAACAGGAAAGGAATTGGAAAATATAAAGTTCCCAGATGAGGATTATAACTTATCAATTGAAACCTGGGACAACTTGTAAAAACAGGTGGAGCATCAATTGCAACTGCTGCTGTATTACCATAAGAAAATGGAGGAAATAAGAATGAAGAAGAAAAACATAATAGGAATTATAGTGATAGCAATATTAGTGATAGGAATTGTGGCAGCGCTTGTAATATATAAAAAGGAGCAGGCAATACCGGAGAAAACAGAAACAGGAGAAGAAGAGGATACAATTATATTAAGTACAGATGAAAATCCGTTTGGAATGGAAATAAAAAAAATAAATGAAAATTATGATCTGACAAAGAATTATTACAAAAATTACGATAACACAGGATTACAGAAATTTGAAATTACAGCTATATATACGAATGCAACTGATTTTATAAAAGAAATACGTGGAGCAACTGAGTATTGCCAATATATATATTTGGATGAAGAAAAGAACATTATTATAGAGTTGAATGAAAAACAAAAGGAAAAATGGATAAAGAAAGCCGAAGAAAATATTAGTAATGAATTAGAACAAACAGATGAAGATGAATTGTATAAAATATCGGTTTCGGATGATTATACCGAAGTTAATTGTCAGGTAGCTCAGAAGGCAAACGGACTTACATTTACGGCAGAACTAATGATTATATTTTTTAATTCAGAAATGTATCAGATATTAAATGGGAATGCAGAGTGGTCAATTCATGTTGTTGCAAAGGATTTATCTACAGGAGGAGAGTTGGTGAACATTGATTATCCGAAAGAGGTGTTTTCTATAACAGAAGAAACCTGGGACAACCTGTAGATACAGAAGGGAGCACAGAAGATGAAGATATGGGAAGAAAAAGCGGAGATTCAATTACCGGAAGGTTTTGAAGAGGCTACTGTAGGGGAAAAGAGAAAAACATATGGAATGGGAAATAAGCTGCCGGATAAGATGTACATAGTAAGAGACAAGCATGTTATCATCAGCACATTTTCGCAGGAGTTAAAGGAACAGAAAGAAAGCAATATAGAACTGGTAAAAGCTTTAAATTATCTCTATACCAGAACCGTTCCGGGATATAAGAATATAGGCACTTATAGAAAGAATATAGATGGACAGGAAATATATGTAATCCAGTATACATCTTATGCACAGGAAGATGACATTTATACGATTTTAGCAATTTGGAGAACAGAAGAGGAGATTCATTTATTGAGTGGTGTTTGCAGATATGAAGAGATACCACAGTGGCATCCTGTTTTTAGAAGTGTAATAGAAGGCATAAAAGTTGGATAGAGAGGGGAAAGGAAGAGGCAAATGACAAAATCACAGTGTAGTAATGAGATTGTACGGAATCAGGCATTAATCGCACAATATGAGAGTGAGATACGTGGATATCAGGAACAAATAAGTGAATTACAGGAAACAAAAACAAAGCTGGGAGTGTTGCAGGCAAGGTTGTCTGACAGCAAGACAGCGAGCAATACAAAATTGGCGGAAACAGAGTCGCTGAACAAAATTAACAGTAAGATAGTATCCGGTTTTTATGCCGGAATGTCAGATGTGTTTACCGGGCAGCAATATCAGAATGTATATGGTGGTCTGGATAATGCGAAAGCACGGGTTGATGTGGAAATATCAAATATAGCAAATAAAATAGTGGAATGCCAGAATAAGATTGCAACTTGCAGTAATAACATTCAGGAGATGAACAATAATATTGCAAGACTGGATGCAGAAGAGGCAGCGAGGGCAGAAGCAGCAAGAGCTGCCAGCACAAACACAGCAAAAGGAACGACAACAAAGGGAACAACAACGAAAAAGTGATATAGAGGATACAGAGGAGAAGCAGAATGGCAGGAATAGAATTAAAAATTGATGATGATTATATAAATGGAATGGCAAGTCTTTTTGAAACCCGCAGTCAGGATTTACAGGAAGGCGTAGACAGCTATTTGACAATATTAGCAGGAATCAGAGAAGAGGCAATTCAGGAGGGTGATACAGCGGACGCATTAGATGCCTTTATAGAATATGCTTCCAGTTTAAAAGGAATCATAAGTGAACTTGGAAAAACGGCAAAAGATACCTGCAATAATTTTCTTGCAGAAATAGATGAGAAGGATCAGTATTTATTTTAAGGGGGATTTATCATGGCAGCAACAGTAACGAATACAGAAGCTTTGGGAAATAAAATAAGTGAATTACAGACTTTGCATGATACATGGGCAGATAAGACCTATACGGCAGTAGATATTGGAGAGTGTGGAGGCAGCACGATTATACAGATAGAAGAAATGGGAAATATGTTTCAGCGGATGCAGGATGCATATGTGACATTACTGGCACAGACAATTTCTTATATGACGAATCGAAAAGAATCATTAGATACCAAAGAAAGCAATGCAACAGCAACAGTAAGTGAATAAGCGTACATGGGGGGGAAGAAGAAATGTTAAGAGATTTTTCAGATGAAGCGAAGCAGAAGCTATTACAATATGTAAAAGATGTAACATCAACAACGACCTGGGATACGATAACCGATTTTTTTGGAGATATTGGATTAACGGTACAGGGATGGTTTGGAAAACTTGACATTCAAAATTATGTGAATGATGTAGATGCATATCATAAGAAAATATTAGATAAAAATGATACGACAACACAGCAGATAGAGACTATTTTCACGGATGTACAGGCAGTTGATACAAAATATATCAGTGTAGTAAGTCAGCAGATTTCCTGTGGCAACAATATCATAAAATTGATAAATGATCTTGCGGATACGATAAATCCAAATGGCGGAAATATGGATATGAGCAGGATGAAAGGCGTCTTAGAGGCAGACGTAGAGGATATTCGAAATTCCAAAGCAACGGTAGAGAAGACCATAGAGGAAAAGATGCTTGGAACGGATGCAGAAGGCTGTATGAACAGTGAAGATCCGGTTAATTTAAGCACAGGAAATTTCATTTATGAGCATGAAGATTTAAAGATAGGCGGAGAGATACCGCTTTCTTTTCATCGCTATTATAATTCAAAAGACAGCCGGAGGGGAGTTCTGGGAAATTGCTTTTTACATAATTACCAGATTTCATTGGAGAAAGAAAAGAACGGAACCGTCGGAGTGCGTCTTGCGGATGGACAGATAAATTACTATGATAAAAATGAGCAGGGAGAGTATGTTGGAAGAAATACTGCATTGGAATTTCTGAAAGAAACAGAAGAGGGATATATCCTTATACATCCGGGGCAGGAGAGAATATCTTTTGACCGGGAAGGAAAGATGCTTCGAAAAGAAAATATGAACGGAAGGGGCATTTCTTTTTCCTATCTTGAGGATGGAAAACTGGAAAAAGCAGAAGCAGACAATGGCAGCAGTTTGACATATAATTATAATAAAGAGGAACAGCTTGAAAAAGTAACTGACCACACCGGAAGAACAGTTTTGCTGCAGTATCAGGGGAAAGAACTGAAAAAAGTGATAACGGCATCAGGGGCAGAGTATGCATATCGCTATGGAGAGAACGGAAGAATTACTGAGGTGGAAAATGCTCGTCAGGTTACATCTGTTAAGAATCTCTATGACAGAAGATTCCGAATCATTCATCAGGAATTCCCGGATGGTGGAACAATGACTTTTGCCTATGATGATAAAAATCGTCGTGTGACATTGACAGAACGAAATGGAAGCAAAATTATCCATGTGCATGATGATCGTTACCGGAACATAGAGACAATTTATGAAGATGGCACAAAAGAGAAATATCTTTATAATGATAAAAATCAGTGTATCAGTAAAACTGACCGGTTAGGAAGAACCACCAGGATGGCATATGATAACCGTGGCAATCTTACCCAGACAGTAGATGCCATGAAGCGCAGAGTAAATTATACTTATGATGCAGACTGCCATTTGCTTAGTGTAAGTATCAATGGAAAAGAACGTCTGAAAAATCATTATGATGCAAAAGGAAATCTGACAGGGACGGAAAACCTGTATGGAAACAGAGTTGCAGTCAAAAATGATGAAGCAGGAAGACCACAGGCAGTTACTTATGCGGATGGCAGCTTCTTAGAAATCAGTTACGATGAAAGAGGAAACATTGTAAAGTTAAAGGATGTCAGCGGAAGTGTAACGACTTATGGCTATGATGCATTAAACCGGGTGACAGAAACAGTAGATGCCAACAGCAACGTGACACGTTATGCTTATGATGCGGCAAACCGTATCACAGCAGTAACAGATGCTCTGGGAAATCAGAGGGCATATACCTATAATCCGGGTGGAAAGATTATGGCAATCCGGGACTTTGATGGAAATGAAGCAGGATTTACTTATAATCCACTTGGAAAAGTAGAGACATATACAGACAAAGAAGGACAGACAGTACATTTTACCTATGATAAGATGTGGAATATCAGTAGTGTTACAGCTCCGGATCAGGGCAGACAGGAATATATCTATGACAGCAATAACCGGCTTGTAAAACAGACACTTCCGATGGGCGGAGTGGTGACGTATGCTTATGATGCAGCAGGAAACCGGACAGAAATGACAGATCCTGCGGGAAATACAACCCGTTATTGTTATGATGACGTAAACCGCCTGACAGAGGTTTTAGAGGCAGACGGCGCAAGGACTGCATATGAATATGACAGAGAGGGAAATCTTATCAAAGAAACCAATGCAGCCGGTCAGGTAACAAGCTACACTTATGACGATTTGGGAAGGCGAACCAGCGTCACTAATCCAGCCGGGGCAACTACAAGTGTGTTCTATAACGAACTTGGAAAAGCAGAACGCATCTGTTATCCAAATGGAAGCAGTACTGTTTATGAATATGAAAAGGGTGGCAGATTAAAAAGTGTACGTTATCCGGATGGTGCCGGAGAGCATTATGGCTATGATGCAAAGGGAAATCTTACAGAGCGTACTACCACGGCAGGAGAAAATTATCGTTATAACTATGACAGCCTTGATCGTATGATATCTGTTCAAAATCCGGCAGGAGGTATATCCTATTTTACATATGATGCATTGGGACGAGTAATAAAGGCAGAAAATGAAAGTGGAAATCAGACCTGCTATGAATATACTCCAAACGGTAATCTTGCAAAAGTTACGGATGCCATGGGAAATGAGACTTTCTACCAGTATGATGCAATGGGACATCTGACACAGAGCAGTTGCACCGGAGCAGAGGGGGAAGAACCACAGAACACGGTATATACCTGGGATAAGGAAGGACATGTCACAGCAGTGACAGACCCGCTGGGAGATGTGGAGTGCTATACCTATGATCCGGCTGGAAGAATGAAAGCAAAGATAGATAAAGATGGTTATGAGACATCCTTCCACTACGGAAAAGATGGACAGGTAGAGGAAATCCGTTATGCAGATGGACGAACAGTATCTTTGACTTATAATGCAATCCGCCAGTTAGAAGAAGTAAGAGATTGGCTTGGCACAACTAAGATTGCCATGGATGAGGCAGGACACATTGCTTCTGTTACAGACCCATATGGAAAAAACGTAGGTTATGAATGGGGCAGTATGGGTGAGAGAACGGCAATTTGTTATCCGGATGGAAGAAGGGCGGCATACGAATATAATGAAGCCATGCAGTTGTCGGCATTAAAACTCCTTTCAGATGATGCACAGGAGAAAACAATTCTCTATAGCTACGATGAAGCTGGAAGACTGACTGGAAAGCAATTCCCGGGAGGAAATCGTACAGACTATAGCTACAATGGGGCAGGAAAAATCAAAGAGATTTTACATACCGGAGCAGACTTTACAGAACGTTATCACTATGATTATGATGTTATGGGAAATAAGGTCTTGGCTGAAAAAGAGAGACCGGGACTGCCGGAAGACAGTGGAAACTTTTCCTATGATTATGATGCATTAAATCGACTGACCAGTGTAGCATGTAACGGAAAGACCCTTCGTACCTATGGATATGATGCCTTTGGAAACAGAAATACCAGGACAGAGTACCAGACAGCAGGGAAACTTGTAACAACCTATCATTACAATACAAAGAATCAGTTGACGCAGGAAATAAATGCAAGCGGAACCAGGAATTATAATTATGACCACAGAGGAAACCTGTTATCCGTAACAAGCGGAGAAGAGGTTTTAAAAGCATACGGATTTGATGCGGCGAACCGGATGAGCAGTTCTGTTGACCGGACAGCCGGAGAAATCACGAAGGCATACTATCAGTACAATGGTCTGGGGCATCGTGTGGGTCAAACTATTGCATCAGGAAATGCAGATGTAACTCAGACCATCCGCTATACACTCGATCTTACCCGTCAGTATCATAACCTCTTACAGAAAACCGGAAATGGATTAGATCAGACTTATTTCTGGGATGGTAATGTCGCAGGAATGGAAGAGAATGGAAGAGACCATTTCTATTTCCAGGATGATTTGGGAAGTCCGATGCGTCTTGCAGATGAAGGGGGAAGAAGTGAGGAAGTCTATGGATTTGACGAATTTGGTAATGATATTCGGACTGCAAAAGATATCTTTAAAGATTCTTTACAAAGCTTCGGATTTACCGGTTATCAGATGGACAGCGTTGGTGCACTATACTTTGCACAGGCAAGACGATATGATGCCGGAGTTGGCAGATTTATCAGCGAAGACTTTATAAAGGGGCATATTGCTGCACCATATACAATGAACCATTATAGCTATTGCTGGAACAGACCGTTGGATTTGGTTGATTTGAATGGTATGGACCCGAATGCAGGTGTGATAAAGGCATTGATGGATATGTTAAAATGTGATGAGACGGTATCGTACATTTTTTATACAACTGGAGAGAATTCTGATTTTACAGATCAGGCAAATTGGAAAAAAGAGCAGTTAGAGAGTGAAGGCAAAAATGTCGTAATGATACCAATTGCAAATGCAAATGATTTCGTAGATGGTTGGAATCATATGGGAATGACACCAGATGGAATTGCAAATATTGAGGATGTAGAAATATATACTCATTCAAATGAAACAACATTTATTTTTATAGATAATACAGAGACAGAAGCTTTAAGTATTTCGGGAAAAAATAAATCAGGTAAAGCTATTAAAGGAATATCAGATTTATCATATAAAGAGATAGAAACCTTGAATATATATGGTTGCAATTCAGGAAATTTGAGTACATACTTTATAGCAGGTTCTAATATTGCTTCAGGATTATCTAAGATAGTGAGTGGTGATGTTTATGCATATGACGGAAATGTGGCATTTGGTCCAACATGGACGAGACCATTTAGTAAATATGGTGAATATGAAGATCGATTATCCAATATACAGAAAAGTTATATAAAAATATCGGTAGAAAATAGATGGTTTTTTGAACCGATGGGAAAGCTTAGATATAAGGAGGGTAAATTAGATGGAAAATGTGATGAATAGAAGAAAGGGGAAAAGGAAGATGGTAGTTATAGGTATTATTGTTCTTATTTTTATAGTATTAGTTATATTTCTTAAAATGAAATACGGTACATATGGATTACACGATTTTAATTATTTTTTCCGTCAAAGCAAACAGGAAATTTTAGAAAAAGATGGGGAGCCTGTTAACAGGGAAAAACTATATGGAAATTGCGAGGATATTAAATTTGAAGATATAGAATATACCTTTATTGGAAATTATCCGGAAAGTGTTAGAATTACGGATCCTGATATTCGATTTGGAATACTGCAAATTGGGGTAGGCTCATCAAAAAAAGAAGTTATGCTGGCATATGGATTAAAGAAAACTTTAAGTAATGAAGAAGAAAATGAATATGCAGTTCAAAATGGTCTTTATTCAACGTCATTCTATTTTGATGAAAATGACAGAGTATATAAAATTGCATGTGGAAGGGGGGTATAGTGCAGAATGAAGTCAAAGGAGAAGAACAGGGATGCTTAGAATAAAAAACAGGAAAGAGCAACTCATGAAAAGATTTCGTTGTTTTTCAATAGAAATAGCAATTTTTTGGACAATTATTTTAATATATACTTTAATAAGTAAACATTATGTAAAGTATTATTATATACATTTGTCACAGGTTGCTGCAAGCATACCGAAGGAATATATGAATAGTGAAGAGTCTGAGCGTTACAAAACGGATAATGAATTTCTGATACAATCAAAGGAAAACACCTATATGATTTATGGAATTGAATTGTCCAATGTTGATGAAAGCAGTTTGATAACTTTCCTGGATGAAGAGGATTTAAAAAAGTTAAAGTCAGCAAATTCATTCAGTCAGATATTAGAGGGAATCCAGGATGGAGTAGGATTCCTGTGGGGAGATGTGACTGCAGGAAATACGGAGAAACCATCTTATATAATTTATTATTTCTCTTCGGTAGAAAAAGGGCAGGATGAAGATTATCAGGTGTACATTATGTTTTATATAAAGGGAGACTTGAAATATATGGAGATATGTATAATGGATGAAGAGCATGCTTTATCAGAAAAACAGAAAGAACATATGGAATTGTTTACCAGATGATGTTAAAAGGTGACTTGGTCAGTTGCAGATTTCAATATGGAGATGAGGCTATGGTGAAAAGGGGCAAAGCAATTTTAAAACAAACAGGAGCAGGAATTTTTTCATATGTTTTGTTCTGTTTAGGTGGAGCATATGAGAGTTATTATCGTGGAGCCAATATGGGCTTTACAGCATGTATAGCAGTGTGTGCAATAGCTTTTATTATTTTGGGGGCAGTAGTTTCATTTATAAGAAAAGAATATGATTATAGAAAATATAATGCACATATATGCTTATTTGTTTCACTGGGACTTACGATACAAATAATGGTGCAGGGAAATTTGCCGCCTGAAAAAAGCACAGCAATTTGTATTATAAGTTATGTGATTTCTATAATATTGGGAATTTGGGGGGCATTATTAACAACTGGAAAAATAGTAATTAAAAATAAAAATATAAGAAGTACGTTAAAAATTATAGAAACAATGAGTTTATTTTTATTAACGTGTTTGTGTGTGATAGGAAGACGATTTTTTGGACGCAGAGGAGCAGTATTATTCAATGCATTAGGAAAACAAAAAAGTTCAGTATTTTTTTGGTGTTGTATTATGATTGTAATGATGGTTGCAGCATTTATAAGTGCATTTGTAAAAGTAGATATAATTGTGAGACCAGACTTTTATAAATCCAGAAATGAAAATAGTAATTAAAACATTACTTTTATAGAATGGGGGAAAAAAGATGGTAAAGAGTAAAAGAAGAGCAAAGGTAGTTATAGGTATTATTATTCTTATTTTTATAATATTAGTTATATTTCTTAAAATGAAATACGGTACATATGGATTACATGATTTTAATTGTTTTTTTCGTCAAAGCAAACAGGAAATTTTAGAAAAACAAGGTGACCCTGTTAGCAGGGAAAAACTATATGGAAATTGCGAGGATATTAAATTTGAAGATATAGAATATACCTTTATTGGAAATTATCCGGAAAGTGTTAGAATTACGGATCCTGATATTCGATTTGGAATACTGCAAATTGGGGTAGGCTCATCAAAAAAAGAAGTTATGCTGGCATATGGATTAAAGAAAACTTTAAGCAATGAGGAAGAAAATGAATATGCGGTTCAAAATGGTATTTATTCAACATCATTCTATTTTGATGAAAATGACAGAGTATATAAAATTGCATGTGGAACAGGAGTATAGCGCGGAATGAATTCAAGGGAGAAGGACAAGGATGTTTAGAGTGAAATATAAGAAAGAACAAATCCTGAAGGGACTTCGTTATTTTTCAATAGAAATAGCAATTTTATGGACAATTATTTTAATAGATACTTTAATAAGCACATATTATGGGAAGTATTCTGGTATACATTTGTCACAGGTTGTTGCAAGTATACCGAAGGAATATATGAATAGTGAAGAGTCTGAACATTACAAAACGGATAATGAATTTCTGATACAATCAAAGGAAAATGCTTATATGATTTATGGAATTGAATTGTCCAATGTTGATGAAAGCAGCTTGATAACTTTCTTGGATGAAGAAGATTTAAAAAAGTTAAAGTCAGCAAATTCATTCAGTCAGATATTAGAGGGAATCCAGGATGGAGTAGGATTCCTGTGGGGAGATGTGACTGCAGGAAATACGGAGAAACCATCTTATATAATTTATTATTTCTCTTCGGTAGAAAAAGGGCAGGATGAAGATTATCAGGTGTACATTATGTTTTATATAAAGGGAGACTTGAAATATATGGAGATATGTATAATGGATGAAGAGCATGCTTTATCAGAAAAACAGAAAGAACATATGGAATTGTTTACCCGCTGATAAAGAAAAATGCAAATACATTAGGACAAGATTGGACAAGCGGCAAGAGTTTAGGAGAACAAATGCAAAAGAGTAAACAAAAATATCATATCTCTATGGAAAAGTACAATATAAAAAAGGGGTTAATAGTGTATACATGCATTGTTCTCGTTTTTGGTGGATGTATACAGGCAATTAATGATAAATATATAAAAGAGCAACTAACATTGTTATTTGTGGATTTGCTTTTAATAGAAGCGTTTTTGGCAGTAACATTTTCTGTTCAGTTTTTTCGAGATGGATATATTATTCGTCATGATGAAATAGTATTTTTTCATAAATTCAAAAAGAACAGAAAAAAATTGAAGGAAATAGAAGCTGTTGTGATATCGAATGCATACATATATTTTCATGGAACAAATCCAATTAATATGTGGAAAAATGGAAAAATAATTCCTTGTCCATGGTTTACTTTATTTTTTGAAAAAATAGATCCAATGGAGGTGGGGTTATATCCAGATAAAGTGACTTCCATTGAAATAGAGAATAAAATATTTAAATCTAAGCAAAAAGTGGGCTTTATCTACCAGAAAGATGTAATTGCTGAAATAATGGAAAAATACACAGGAAATATATATATTACAAAGTCGTTATATCTAAATTTTAAAAATGAAATAGATGAAGGAGCAGCAACAAAGGCAATACATATTATTTGAATTATGATGAATGGGATGGAAATGTATTTGAAGCACAAACTTCTGTGAATAGTTAGAAGGAGATAGAGATGTCACCAAGAGGGCAGGATACAATGGAAAAAATATGGAAGTGTATTTTGCAGCTTTGTTCATGGAGAAATTTTAGGGCTGATTTTTTTAGTAGATGGATGGTGCTTTATTGGGTTAATGAGAAAACCAAATAATTATTTAATGATAGGAATAGTGGGAACAATACTGATTGCATTGTGTTATTTTGGACGCTTTTGGTTAGTAAGAAAACGAATACATGACGGATGGTATGAAAACGGAAAGAAAAAAGGATCAAATGGTAAAGAAATTGCCGCATCAGTTGCAATAATGACTTTTATGACACTAAGATTATGCAGAAACCAAACCGGGTCGAAACTGGAAAGCATGGGTCAAAATGAGACATATGCAATTGTAGTTGTACTACTTTTTGCACTTGCAATGTTCACCTCTTTGTGGGTCGATGCTGGTATGATGTATTATTATTTCAGAAAATATGAACGGGTTAATAAAAAGTAGAAACATTTTGCCTTGATAAAAATGACAGAGTATACAAAACTGTAGGTGGAACAAGAATATAGTTCATTTTAAAATTAGTGATTAGAGCTGGTGAAAACAGATGATGAATAAACAAAAATATTATATTTCAGTAGTATATCACAATGTAATGAGAGGGCTGGCAATATATTGTGGTCTAATTTTAGGAATAATTGTTATATTAAAACTTACTGGTGACAGATATGGAATTGTGTCAATTCTTGTCCTGCTTGAATATGTAGGGATTGCGTTCTTATTAGTTTATGGAATCGGGTTCTTCATAGATGGATATTACATTCAGGATGAGAAAATAGTTTATTATCATAATTTTAAAAGACGAAAGAAAGATTTATCTGAAGTGAAGTCAGTTATAATATCCAATACCTATCTTTATCGACGAAATTTAAGAGTAAATATATATAAAAATGGCAAATTCGTTCATTGTCCGTGGATAACACTCTTTTTTGAAGAAATTGATGCGGGATTATTGGTTAAAGATAGAAAAGAACTAAATACACTGAAGGTTGAACATCAATTATACAAGAATTGTTCTAAATATGGTTTCATTTATAAAAATAATATGGACAAGTTTTTAATGAATTTTACCGGAGAGGTATATATAGCTAAAACCATATATTTAAATTTTGAGGAAGAAATGAAGAAATTATTTGGAGCAAAGGTGATATATATTATTCCGGATATGGGAGGAGAGAATTAGAAGAGGAAAAGTTGTTTGGTATTTTTACAAATCAGATAAACATAGTTAAAAGAAATGGAACAGAATATCGATTCTTTTTAGAAAAAAGGAATAAGGTAGTAGAGTTTTTACAGACGAGGTGATAAAGAAAATGCACTTATTCATAAAATGTATTATGTTTTCTGTCTGGATGTGGTTTATAGTTAGGTTTTCAGAAAAACCGTCAGGCAGAAGAAAAATTTGGATAGATAATCGATTCTTATATGTATTTACCTGGTTGTGGCATTCTTATGGAGAAATTTCGATTATGGGGTTGATGTATGCGATAGGTGTACAGGTAGTTGATATTATTGGAGTCGTTTTTTATTTATTGATGCCATTAAATAGAGAAATAATATGCATTTATTGGTTAAAGTTTCTTTTGGGAGTTCTGTTTTGGGCTGCTGGAATTGGAATATTTGATATGGCAAAAAATGCAGAAGAAAAAAGAGAAAAAATTCTACTGTATTTTAGTTGTTTTTCAGTTTTAGCTTTTGGGATATGGTATGCATTATATTTAATACTGGCGGATTTTATAGAATTATTTTAGATGAGGTGATAGCATGAAATATATTTTAATTATATTAATAATTATAGCATTTGTGATAGGAATTTTTGATTTAAAGTTTATGCTTGAATGTAAGAAAGAGCAGAAAAATAATAAAGCAGAAGCATTTATCTATGTAGGGGATAAAAAAATAATATGGATATTTGGAATTCTGTTTTATATAATTAGCGTTTTGGAATGGGTGATTCTGTTATTTTCATTAGAAATAGCGTCACTATTTCTATTTCTTTTTTGCTGCTGTATGGTTCAGCTTGGTTTTGCAACATTTTTGTGTCAGCATTTTACATATTCGGCAGTATTTATAAAGAAAAATGAAGTATTTTACTATGCAGAAAGAAAACTAAAAAATATCCCAATCGGGCAAATCACCGGGGTTAGTGCAATGCCGGGAAATGTGGCATATCTGTTTTTTGATGAAAAAAAGGAAAGACTGTTTGAACTTCAAATGAAAAAAGCTAATGCGAGAAAAATGCTGGAATATATCATAGATAGACAGCAGAACAATTAGAAGAACGAAAAGGAGCAGATTGCGATGGGAATCAGGGAAAAGTTGCATCTTTTTAAGAATAAAGATAATGCGGAGGAAAATAGTTCCAAAGAGGCAGCAAGAAAGTGTGTATTAAAAGTACAGGATAAGTTTCGCCTTAGAAATACAGATGATATCGTGGTTGTAGGTGAACTGAAGGGAAAAATACAGGTAGGTGATGCTGTCTACATGAGTAATTTTTCGGATGATGATGGAGAAATACTGGTGACAGTAGTGCTCGGAATAGAAGTTGGACAGGGAAAAACTGTGCGTGAAGCAGAAAACTGTCGGGTAGGATTGAAATTGGAGCAGACTGGAACTTATCCGATAAAATGCGGAACAATGATATATTCAAGAGCGACAACTGTAGAAGAAGTACATGATGCCTATATTTCTGGTCTGGGAGATACTTATGTATCGTCAAAACAACTGGTACTTTCACAGAAAGAACTTGATGAATTAAGCATTACAGATTGCTCAGAAATCTGGCGTTTGTATGCGTGGTATAAAACGAAAGTAATTCCGGCAAAGGATGATGCTGAAAAGGAAGAAGTCCGAAAGCGGATTGGTGTAATTGCAAAATCCCTTGTTCAAAAGGTATTGGAAGCATCTGCTATTTATTGCGTATACAGTAAAATCACAGGTGAGCCGGCACTTTTTTCCCAGACGGTAGACCGACAGGATGGCACATATATGTGTACACCACCTGACATCTGGATTCTGACTAAGGCATATAAGGATATATTTAAAGTCAGATTTCCGGAAGAACGGTATGAAATCAGAGAGATTAAAAACGATGATTCCCATAAGGCAATTTACAATTTCCTTGGATACTGTTTTTATATGAATGGTGCCTGTGGAGTCAAAGTGGTAAATGAAAATACGGCAATAGCAGCACCGGAATTTGTTCCGGAGCCGGACTACAGCAACATACCGGAAATTAGCGTTCCGGTTACCAACCCTGACCTGGTAAGATGGATGCTTCTGATTGCTCAGCTTGGGCAGCCGGCAACAGACGAGCAGAAACTTATTTACAAATTATATTTTAGATTTCTGTCCATAGAAATGACAAAAGCCCGATTTATTATTCCAACTAAAACGTCAGAAGATTTTCCGGAGCCGGATGAAAATGGCAAGACAGTACTGAAAAAGGATATGCAGATTTCACTTCCGACCATAGAAGGAAAGCACAATAATGCAGCGGTCAGAATGTATACGGACTGGAAGCGGCTGCAGGATGCTATGGGGGATGGCTGGAAAGGAATGATACAGCCGATAGATGGAATCATCGACCAGTTTGACTGTGCCATTAATCTGACTGAGCATGAGAAAGCCGGCTGCTATGTCGATAAGGAAATGTTCCGGGAAATGCAGTCCTTTGAGAAAGATTTCCAACAAAATAATTGACAAGAAATGACAAAGAGAGTAATCTATTAACAGAAAAAGTAATTTGATGAATGGGAGTATGAGTTATAAGCGATAGCTAGTACAAATATCACATAATTCAGATATGTTGGAATTCTCCAACAGAAATCCCCATTTGAGACTAGTTAATATATGCAGACAAAGAGAGCTATTATGTTAGTATATTGTGAGCTTTTTATTTGCATATCAAAAAATTATGAAAATCTAATTTACATAGAAATTTTCTTATGTAAGTTGATGATTTAGTAGGCAAATATAGTTTAAAGAGAGAATGGTAGTTGCTACAAATAGGTGGATAATCATGTATTATCAGTTAGAAATTAAACATTATTTTTAGGAGGAAATTTATGAACAATATATTTTATCCCAAACAAATACTTAAAACAAAAATAACTACTTTAGAAAATCAGTGTTTTTTTGCCATGCCATTTTCGGCAGAATATACAAACTTGTATGATACATTAGCATTTCATTTAGAAAATAATGGTTATAAATGCATACGTGTTGATAATAATTTATCTGCCTCTGTTCCAATAATAAATTTAATATTAAACGGTATAGCAACTTCTCAATTTATTATTGTGGATATTTCAGAAACTAATGCAAATGTATTCTATGAATTGGGAATTACACATACTGTTAAAGATTATGAAAATGTTTTTATTATAAAAGAAAATGAATCAAAAACCCCTTTTGATATTCAACATCTTCAATATATTCCTTATGATAAAAACAATTTAAAACAATTAGCAACAAAATTACTAGAAAGATTGAAAGCAAATCAATATAAGAATACATTTAAACAGGAATTATCTATAAAACAATTGCTGAAATATGATGAGATGGATGATTTTGTTAATCTTTTTTCAAGTTATTTTTCGAAAGAAGAGATATGCATATATAGTGAACTTTTGAATGGTAATGTTACTGTCGAAAATGTTTCTTCTATTGTTTCAGCTGTATGGAAATATGATAAATTTTTAAGGGAAAAAGCTAGTAAACCTGAAATTGAAGAGCACATATCATCACTATTTAAATTATTTTTTGAAATACTTTTATCCTGTTATCAAAATGATGAGATAGTATTATTTATTGACAACTTTTTACACTATTCTGAATATGGTTCACTATCTTATAAAAAGCTTTTGTCATATCAAACTGATTTAGCAATAAAATTTGCAGAAAAATTAAAACTACTAGAAATAACTGCAAAATGGATAGTTGAATATTTCCAACGCTCAAAATCTACACATGTAGATTTAAACAGATATAAATTAGAAGCTTTTTTGTTAAAAAATGAATCAGATCAAATTAATGAATACATCATTAATGCACTATTTTCTGATAATAATTATGTTCGCGAACATATGGCAGATATTGCTGGCGAAAAAAAGTTAGCTGCGGCAGAAGATAATCTGATTATACAATTAAAACGTGAAACTAATATATATACTATATCAAGCATTGTTGAAGCTCTGGGAAAAATTGATAGTAAAAAATCAATTGATACAATGAAAGTGTGGTTAAATAATAATGCAGAAAGGGCTATTAAAAATGGTGATTATTTTGCAATCAAACATTTTAGAAATGCAATAGTTAAAATCGATAGTGGAAAAACATTAAAAGATTTTGATAGTAAATATTTTGATGTTTTAAAAATCAATAATGAAATATAGATTGCATAAAAGCAATCTATATTGTTATTGAAAAAGAATAGGAATAATATTCTTTAATATTTATACTCTGATAAAAGAGTACGAATATTGATGTTTTATATACTTTTAACATTTCTAGATCAGAAACATTATTATATAAACAATCAAGCATAGATTGTAGACTCTTTGTTAGATATTTGTAAAAGTATTCTTTAGGTGTATCTCCTAAAGAATCATAAAGGTATATAAATGTTTTAAAGAAATCAGTTATATGTTTTTGAGTAAAATCATGGGTTAATGATGCATCATGTTGGTAATAATATAGGCAACTATCAGTGATAAGTGCGATTTTATTTGCATGCCAAAAACTTATAAAAGTAAATGCATCATCTTCATATATTGTATCAAAAAAGAATATTTTATTTTCGTCCAATAATGTTTTTCGAAAGAGTTTACATCCCAATAATGGACTTAAAAAATACTCATTTTCAAAACTATGGGACAATAGACCTAGCGCCATAGTATTCGTTATAACATTATTATATAAGTATTTATATCTGGAACTTGTTTTTTTATATTCATATGCCGTTTTTATTTCCCATAATACAATATCTATATTTGAATCGGATTCAAATTTGTTGACAGCTTTTTCAATGCAATTTAAATCTAGCCAATCATCACAATCTAAAAATAAAACATAGTCAGAAGATGCATGTTTTAATCCAAGATTTCTAGAAATTGCTGGCCCCCTGCATGTATCATTTCTTAAATATTTTATACAAGGATATGTATTTATGTATTTTTCTATTATTTTATAGCTTGCGTCAGTTGAATTATCATCAACTATTATTAGTTCAATTTTCTTGTAAGATTGATTTAAAATAGATTCTATACAACGTGATATAAATCTTTCACCATTGTGCATAGGAACAATGACAGATACTTTTTTAATAGCCATAATCAATTCTCCTTCATACAATAATTAATTTCTAACTGATAATACATGATTATCCATCAGTTATAGTTCATTTAAATCCTGTTATACAAACAATGACAACATTCCTTCCAAGAATGAAACAAAGAAAACAAAAGAGTGAATAAGTATATGAATAAAAAGAACTGCCAGAAAGGCAATATTGCCAATTCTAACAGTCCTTTTCGATTTTTACCCCACCCTGAAATTCTTCCTCGGATGTTTATTCATCAGAATATCCCGCTGCTTTGCCGTGGAGACATGGGTGTAGATTTCTGTGATGTGGATAGAACTGTGCCCCAGCATTTCCTGGATGTAGCGGATATCCACATCAGCTTCTAAGAGGCTGGTGGCGAAGGTGTGGCGGAACATGTGCGGAGTGATGTGCATATCAATGGAAGCAAGGCTGCAGTATTTCCGGATGGTTCGGCGGACGTACTGGTCGGAGAGCGGACGTCCTGCCTGGTTGACGAAGAAGCGGTTGGTACGCTTAATATCAGGAAGGTAACATTTCCGGTATTCCAGCAGGGTGTGGACAACATCGTCATTGCCAAGCTGGAGGAGCCGCTCTTTGGAACCTTTGCCGAAGATAAGCAGAGTCCGGTTGGAAAGGTTGATGTCATCCGGTGTGATGGAGCACAGCTCAGAGATTCGGATACCGGTGGCGAAGAGCAGCTCGATAACAGCAGCATCCCGGAGCGCATTTTTACGCTGGAAATCGGTAGCGGCGTGGGCGTACTGGTGATAGATAGAAGATAAAAGCAGTTCAATCGTAGGAAGCGGAATGGTTTTAGGCAGAATCACCGGTTCCCGGAATTTGATATGCAATTTGTTAAAAGGATTGGAGACAATGCGGTCGCGGTAGTCGAGGTAGTGGAAAAAGGCTTTGAGGGAGGCAAGCTTTCGTTTCACAGTTTTCGGTTTGAATTGTTCGTGAAGAGTTGCAATATAGGATTCTAATATGGCGGGAGAAAGTTCGGATATGCTGGAGAGAGAAGGAAAGGCAGCCGCAAGGCTGGTACCAAACTGTGTAAGGTCGATGCGGTATGCTTTTAAGGTTTTGTCATCAAGGCGTTTCTGGGTGCGGCAGTAGGTTAAATACTGGTTCATTTCAAAGTTAAAATCATGCATAATAAATACTCCTTTGTATGTGGCAGGAGGCTGTCCTGCCTGAATATAGATATAAGAGTATATCATAGAAAAATTTTTTATAAAAATTTCCAACTTCATATTGACAAGTTGATATCCTAAGCGTATTATGAACATATGAACAAATGCTCATATGTTAAAACGACCTGGAGGTGAGAAGATGGCAATGAACGATGTAGAATGCTGCGAAGAAAACTGCATTCATGCAGAGCTTCTGAAGAAGGCAAGAGAGAAGATGCCGGATGAAGATGAGTTATATGATCTGGCAGAGCTTTTTAAGGTATTTGGTGATTCCACCAGAATCCGGATTCTGTTTGTGTTGTTTGGCTCAGAAGTATGTGTCTGCGATTTGGCGGAGACACTAAATATGACGCAGTCGGCGGTATCCCATCAGTTAAAAATTTTAAAACAGGCAAAGTTAGTCAGCAGCAGACGGGAAGGTAAATCCGTATTTTATTCACTGGCAGATGAACATGTAAGAACCATTATCGACCAGGGCAGAGAACATATTGAAGAATGAGGAGGATATTATAATGAAGAAAAAATTTAAATTGGAAGACTTAGACTGTGCAAACTGCGCAGCAAAAATGGAAGACGCAATTAAGAAAATTCCGGGAGTCAATGATGCTGTAGTAAGCTTCATGACACAGAAAATGACCATTGATGCAGAAGATGAGCGTTTTGAAGAAATTATGGATGAAGTAGTAAAAACTTGTGCAAAGGTAGAACCGGACTGCCGGATTCTGCGATAGGAGATAGCTTATGACAAAGAATCAGAAAAAAATGCTGGAACGTATTCTGGTTACTGCAGTGCTGTTTGTAGCACTTCTGGTATTGGAACACGTTGGTATCTTAGAACAGATTACACAGCCAGTCCTGATTTTTATTATTTATCTGGTACCATACCTTTTGATTGGCTATGATATTATATTTAAAGCATTCCGGAATATCAGTCATGGGCAGGTATTTGATGAGAACTTTCTGATGATGATTGCAACATTTGGCGCATTTGGTGTACGGGAGTATTCCGAGGGTGTTGCAGTTATGCTGTTCTATCAGATTGGAGAACTTTTCCAGGGATATGCAGTTGGAAAATCCAGACAGTCCATTGCAGATATGATGGACATTTGTCCGGAATATGCCAATGTGGAAGAAGACGGAAAATTAGTCCAGGTAGATCCGGATGATGTAGAAATCGGCACTGTCATCGTGGTAAAACCGGGCGAGCGTATTCCGCTGGATGGAATTGTAGTAGAAGGTGAGTCCATGGTCGATACCGCGGCACTGACCGGAGAATCTGTTCCAAGAAGAGTAGCAGAAGGTGATGAAATCATCAGCGGCTGTGTCAATGGAAGCGGTACTTTAAAGGTAAAAGTAATAAAAGCATTCGAGGATTCCACAGTATCCAAGATTCTGGAACTGGTGGAGAATGCAAGCAGCAAGAAAGCAAGAGTGGAGAACTTTATCACCAGATTTGCAAAATATTACACTCCGGTTGTTACCATTGGAGCAGTAATTCTTGCAATCCTGCCACCGATTATTTTAGGCGGCGGCTGGGCTGAGTGGATTCAGAGAGCTTGTATTTTCCTTGTTATTTCCTGCCCGTGTGCCCTTGTAATCTCAGTCCCATTGGGATTCTTCGGTGGTATCGGAGCATCTTCTAACTTAGGTGTTCTGGTAAAAGGAAGTAACTATTTAGAGGCAGTGGCTGAGATGACCACTATCGTCTTTGATAAAACCGGTACACTGACCAAAGGCGAGTTCAAGGTATCTGAGGTACTTCCGGTAAATGGAAGCAAAGAGGAACTCTTAGAGCTTGCAGCCCATGTAGAAGGATATTCCAATCATCCAATTGCTAATTCCGTGCGTGAAGCCTATGGCAAAGAACTGGATATGAACCGGGTAACCGGAACAGAAGAAATTGCCGGACATGGAATTCATACATTTGTAGATGGAAAAGAAGTATGGCTTGGAAATGCCAAAATGATGGCAGCCCGGAATATTTCCTATACCGAAAACAGCAGTGCCGGAACCGTAATTTATGTTGCGGTAGATGGAGCATTTGCCGGAACCATTGTAATTTCCGATTCCATTAAGGAGGGCGTAAAAGAAGCTATCCATAGCATGAAGAAGGTAGGCGTGAAGAAATGCGTTATGCTGACCGGAGACCGTAAGGCAGCAGCACAGGCAGTAGCAGATGAACTGGGACTGGATGAAGTGCATGCAGAATTACTGCCGGGTGACAAGGTAAGTGAGGTTGAGGCACTTCTGAAAGAACAGCATGAGAAAGAAAAACTTGCATTTGTGGGTGATGGCATCAACGATGCACCGGTACTGACCAGAGCAGATATAGGAATTGCAATGGGAAGTATGGGTTCTGATGCGGCAATTGAAGCTGCAGATGTAGTTCTTATGGATGATGATGTGCGAAAGATTGCATCTCTTGTGAAGATTGCAAGAAAGACACTTTCCATCGTGCACCAGAATATCGTATTTGCACTTGGCGTAAAAGCAATTGTGCTGATACTCGGTGCATTTGGTATTGCCAATATGTGGGAAGCAGTATTTGCAGATGTAGGTGTATCTGTCATTGCAATTTTAAATTCCATGCGGACACTGCACATTGCAAAGAAATAGTATAAAGGCGTTTATTGAGAAAAAGAATCAGTAAACGCCTTTCTTTTACCAAACGGATAGGCTATACTAACAAAAGTTGCAAAAAGCTAACATGAAGTTGGAAATAGTACAGCATTGGGAAAGAGGGAAGCAGGAGTAACAAAATAAAAGAACTGAAAAAAGAGTCAGAAAAGAAAAAGGAGGATGAATATGTTTCTGGAGATTCAGGATTTGAAAAAAAGTTTTGGACAGGGAGAGGCAAAAACAGAAGTTTTGAAGGGAATTAATTTCTCTGTTGAAAAAGGTGAGATTTGCGTATTGTTAGGACCGTCTGGTTCCGGTAAATCAACACTTTTGAATATTATCGGAGGAATTGACAGCGCAGACAGCGGCTATATTTCCATCAATGGAGAGAAAACAGCAGATATGAACGAAAAGGCGCTGACGAATTACCGCCGCCGCCATTTAGGATATGTATTTCAGATGTATAATCTGATTCCAAACCTCAATGTGAAGGAAAATATCGAGGTAGGAGCATATCTGAGTGATAAATCATTAGACATTGACGAATTGCTTAAGACACTGGGACTTTATGAGCATCGTCATAAGCTGCCAAACCAGTTATCTGGTGGACAGCAGCAGCGTACAGCCATTGGCCGTGCCATTGTAAAGAACCCGGATATTCTGCTCTGTGATGAGCCGACCGGAGCACTGGATTACAATACATCCAAAGAGATTTTGAAGCTGATTGAGGATGTAAATCAGAAATATGGAAATACCGTTATTATGGTTACCCATAATGATGCCATCAAAAACATGGCAGACCGTGTCATTAAGCTGCGTGATGGACAGATTCGAAAGGATTACACCAATGAAGTGAAGATTCCTGCACAGGAACTTGACTGGTAAAGGCGGTGATGAAAGTGAAGAGTCCATTAAGAAAACGAATTCCAAGAGAATTGAAAACAGATTTTGGAAAATATCTTGTGATTTTCCTGTTCCTGACAGCTACTATCGGATTTGTATCGGGATTTCTGGTGGCAGGAAGCAGTATGATAACCGCCTATAATGAAAGCTTTGAAAAGTACAATATTGAAGACGGTAATTTCGAATTGATGGAAGAAGCTGACGATACCCTGCTTACAGAACTGGAAAAAGAAGGCGTAACAATTTATGAGAATTACTATCTGGAAGAAGCGGTGGAAAATGGCAAGTCAGACAGTACCCTCCGTATTTTTAAACCGAGAAATGAAGTGGATAAAGTATGTCTGATGGATGGAGAAATGCCGCAGCAGGAAGATGAAATTGCAATTGACCGGATGTATGCGGACAATAATTCCTTAAAAGTAGGAGATACCATTAAAGTAGGTGGTGAGAAAAAGACCATCAGTGGTCTTGTGGCATTATCGGATTACAGTGCGCTGTTTTCCGATAGCAAGGATCTGATGTTTGATGCCATAAAATTTGGCGTTGCCATTGCCACAGAGGATGCCTTTGATGCTTATGGTACCGGAAATCTCCATTACAGCTATTCCTGGAAATATGAAAAAACTCCGGCTGATGATACGGAAGCAAAAGAGAAAGCAGAAGATTTTATGAAAGTGCTGGGCAGTAAGGCAGCAATAGCAGCATACATACCGGCATTTTCCAATCAGGCAATTCATTTTACGGGAGATGATATGGGTGGAGACAAAACAATGGTAATGACGCTGTTATATATCCTGATAGCGATTATGGCATTTGTCTTTGCAGTTACCACCAATAATACAATTACAAAAGAAGCAGCAGTCATCGGAACGCTGCGTGCATCCGGCTATACCAGAGGAGAACTGCTGCGGCATTATCTGCATCTTCCGGTACTGGTGACAATCGTAGCAGCAATTATTGGAAATATACTTGGCTATACCGTATTTAAAAATATGGTAGCAGATTTGTACTATGGAAGCTATAGTCTGCCGACCTACCATACCATCTGGAATGGGGATGCGTTTATCCTGACAACGGTGATTCCGGCAATCATAATGATTGTTATAAATCTGCTTTTGATTTCTTCCAAACTGCGTATTTCACCACTGAATTTCCTGCGCAGGGATTTGAGCAGAAGAAAGCGGAAAAAAGCAGTAAAACTGCCACATTTCAAATTCTTTAACCGGTTCCGTATCCGTATTATTTTACAGAACCGTGCGGGCTACCTGACTTTATTTATCGGTATTGCTTTTGCAGAAATTCTGCTGGTTTTCGGCATGATGATGTCACCACTTTTAGAGCATTATCAGGATGAAGTGCTGTCCCACATGCTTGCAGATTATCAGTATGTATTAAAAGCACCGGTTCCAACGGAAACAGATGGCGCAGAGACTTATCTTGCCGGTAGTTTAAAGACAATGCCGACAGAATTCAGCAGCGAAGAGGTCAGCGTCTATGGAGTTGAAAAAGACAGTGCTTATGTTGATATTGATTTCCCAAAAGAAGGTGTCTACATTTCGGATAGTTATGCAGAAAAATACCGGCTCGCAGAAGGCGATACCATTGAGTTAAAGGAAACTTATGGAGATAAGAAATACAAGTTTAAGGTGGCTGGAATCTATGAGTATCCGGCAGCGGTGGCAATTTTTATGCCGGAAGAGGAATATCGGGATGTATTTGACAAAGAGGAGGATTATTTCAATGGATATTTCTCCGATAAGAAGATTACCGATATTGAGGATGCCTATATCATGACGACCATTACAGAAGATGACCTCACCAAGGTATCAAGACAGCTTGATGTATCTATGGGCGGCATGTTCTATCTGATGAATGTATTTTCTGTTGCACTGGCAGCAATCCTTATTTACCTGATGACAAAGCTGATTATCGAGCGGAATGCTTCATCCATATCCATGGTTAAGATATTGGGTTACAACACCCGAGAAATCGGGAAATTATATCTGACAGCCACCACCTGGATTGTGGTGATATCCGTTATCCTGGGTGAAGCAATTGCTACCGAGACCATTAATGTCATCTACCGGGCAATGATGAGTGATTACTCCGGCTGGCTGAGCATCTACTATGACCCGAACATCTACTGGAAAATATTACTTATGGTACTGGCAGCATACTTCGTAGTGGCATTGTTCTGCCTTCGGAAGATTCGGAAGATACCGATGGACGAAGCTTTGAAGAATGTAGAGTAGAATCGGAAAAGTTTTTCATTACTCGCATAAAGCGAAACTTAAATATTGTAACAATAAGAAATTAGAGAATATTAACAAAACCAGCAGTTTCACTGAAGAGAGGGCATCAACCATATCAATTAGAGCTGCTTAGAATTTCATCACAGACTGGCAACGCCGGTGCAGGGATGTACCGGCGAGGTGCAATGGAGCATGGATGCGACTTTGCACCGCTTGCCGGAAAGACCAATATATAAAATGGAAATTCTTAGCAGCTCTTATAGATATGGTGCCGCCCTTTTTCAGCGAAACTGCTGTTTTTTTTATATTATTGACATTATGAAAATATTGCTATCTTTATACAAGTATAATTTCTCCCCACCCAGCCAAACTAAACCATATCAGACTACCCGAAAGTCTCAATATGATAAAGAATTCTCACCACGCACATTTTGTGTTGACAACAGAAACATAATTAGTTATGATAAACACAAGTTAGAAACAACTAACTAAAATGAAAGGAAAAGAAGCTATGAGTACAGAGATTCTGGAAATTGTACAACAGATGGATTTACACAATGCAGAGACGCAGTTAGCGTTACAATGTGCCCCATTGATCGCAGGAGTAAAGATATCCAATCTCTTAATTGTTTCAACAGGCATGGAAGATGCGGTAAAACAGTGCCTGAGAAAATCCGGAATTTCATTCCTGCTACTGCTCAGGACCAGGGAAAAAGCTCGTTACCTTCTTTTTCGGAAGAAACCGTTGGAGGCGTATCTGATGCGTAAAGAGATACGGGAGCTGCTGCAGGAGTCCGGTTATCAGGACTTTACGCTCGGAAATATTCTCAGTACGTTTCAGAAACGTTACCAGGGTTATATGTGCGGAGAACCTGGCTTTCCTCATGAAATGGGAGTGCTGCTTGGCTATCCGGTAGAAGATGTAAGAGGATTTATGGAACAGAATGGACAGAATGCACTCTATCAGGGTTACTGGAAAGTGTATGCACACGTTCCGGAAAAGAAACGTCTTTTCGCACGCTATGATATGGAAAAAGAGACCATCATCCAGCTTCTCTCCAATGGAGTGGGAATGCGGGACATCATTGGTATTTATAATGACAGCATGCCGCAGAAAGCGGCTGTTTAGGAGGTAGAAAAAATGAGTAAGATTCAGGTAGTTTATTGGACACAGTCAGGAAACACACAGGCAATGGCTGAGGCTGTTGGAAGAGGAATTGAAGCAGCTGGCAAAGAAGCAGAGGTTGTTGATGTAAGTACAGCTGATATGGATGCATTAAAAGCTTCTTCCGTATTTGCAATGGGATGTCCTGCAATGGGTGCAGAAGTCTTAGAAGAAGGCGAGATGGAACCATTCGTTGAAGAAGTAGAAGGCTTTGCAGCAGGAAAGAAAATCGCATTATTCGGTTCTTACGGATGGGGCGATGGACAGTGGATGCGTGACTGGGTAGACCGTATGACAAGCGCAGGAGCAACCGTTGTAAATGGCGAAGGTGTGATTTGTCAGGAAGCACCGGATGACGATGCAGTCGCTGCATGCGAAAGCTTAGGCAAACAGTTAGCAGGAATGTAAATTCCAAAAACAAAATCATTTCCGTAGGGTACAAACAAATTGTATTATATATCATAACCAGAAGAAGTCTTGCAGAAAACTGCAAGGCTTTTTCACTTTACAGGAAATTACTTTCCTGTAAAGTGAAAAACGCTCCGCGAGGATGCGCACTGCGGCGTATAAGGTAGATGTCGCAAGCGACCGCCGCAGGCGCGAGAATGTGCCAGGGCACATTCTTTGTTACGTTTTGAAAACAGCTGCATATACTGATAAGAAGGACTGGAAACAGGTGAAAGAATGAAAGTATTGAATCAGGGAGAACGCTCCGTGCTGGTACAGTATGTGCAGCTGGCATTAAACCGTGCGGGATATGATATAAGGAAAGATGGAATTTTGGGAGAGAATACCTGCAGGGCATTGCGGCAGTTTTTAAGGAAAAAGAGCGGGGAAGAATTTAACTGTAAAATAGATGATGCAGTGTGGGGGAAGCTTTTCCCCTATTTAAAAGGATATACGATGCATGAAATAAAATCCGGTGATACCTTATGGGGCATTGCAGCAAATTATGACACCAGTGTATCAGCGATTATGACAGCCAATCCAACAGTAAATCCGCTGGCACTGCGGACCGGAAGTATTCTTGCAATTCCATTCTCTTTTTCGCTTGTAGCAGAAGATGTGGCTTACACTTCTTATCTCAATGACTGGATATTGGAAGGGCTTACGGTACGCTATCCTTTCTTGGTTCAGGGAAATATTGGAAAAAGTGCGATGGGAAAGGAAATTCCCTATCTTCGGATTGGAACAGGAGAGAGGGAAGTCTTTTACAGTGGAGCATATCATGCCAACGAATGGATTACCACACCGGTCCTGCTTAAATTTGCGGAAGAATATGCCCATGCATTTGCAGCGGGACGCATGCTTTATACGGTGCAGGCAGCGTGGCTTTTTTATGGATTTTCCCTGTATCTTGTTCCCCTGGTAAACCCGGATGGCGTGGATTTAGTGAATGGAGTATTAGAAGAGGGCGCATCCTTAGAAGAGGCAGAGCGCATTGTAGCTGATTATCCGAAGATTCCATTTCCGAATGGATGGAAAGCCAATATAGAAGGAATTGATTTGAATCTGCAATTTCCGGCGGGCTGGGAAAATGCCAGAAACATTAAATTTGCCATGGGATTTACAACACCGGCACCAAGAGATTATGTGGGAGAGGCTCCCCTTGTGGCACCGGAAAGCCGCAGTGTCTATGAATTTACAAGAGCCCATAATTTTTCGTTAATTCTGGCATATCATGCACAGGGAGAAGTGATTTACTGGCGGTATCTTGACTATGAACCGGCAGATTCCAGAAGAATTGCAGAATACTTTGGCGAGGTCAGCGGATACCGGGTGGAAGAGACACCATCTGCGTCGGGTTATGCTGGTTTCAAAGACTGGTTTATTCAGGAATACAATCGTCCCGGCTATACCATTGAGGTGGGAATGGGGGTAAGCCCGCTTCCAATGAGCCAGTTTGCCGGAATCTATGAAGATAACCGTCTGATTTTAGAAGGCGGAATGACGGAACTTGTGCGATAACCGGGGATGTGTTATATTGTAGCAGAGAAAAGTTGAGGAAACTGGAGCGTAAGATGAACACAGCATACAGCTATGAGATACAGCCGCTGGATGAACATTCCATAAGCATAGAGCGTGTATATGGGACGACACCGGTTGTTGTAATTCCAGAACAGATAGATGGATTCACAGTAAAGAGAATAGGCGCATATTGTTTTTCGGAAAGCAAACATGTTCCGGCAGATGCCGTTACCATCGGCGGAGTGGACAGTTTTATGAAGGCATTATGTGGAAATGATATCGAAGAAATTTCTTTGCCGGATTCCGTGGAACAAATCGGGAATCTGGCATTTTATAATTGCCGCAAATTACGAACACTTACCATGGGGCGTTTCTTAAAAGAATTAGGAAGCGATGCCTTCATGAACTGCCGGAGCTTAAAGCGGCTGGTGCTTCGTTCTTCCATGGAAGAAGCCAGTGGCGCACAGCTTATCTTAAATCAGGTTCGGGCTGATTTGGAAGTGGAATTTAAGGAAGCCTTATTTTTCTATCCGGAATATTACGATTCCTATGAAGAAATCGGACCGGCACATATATTTGCACTGAATATTGCGGGGGAAGGTTTCCGGGCAAGACAGTGTTTTCATGAGCGGATGGTAGATGCTGCCGCATACGATATGATATTTGAGCGGATCTGCATTGAGGAGAAGATGTGGACTGCAGCCAGAATGGCACTTTGCAGACTGGCATATCCGGTGGAATTAAAGGAAGAAGCCCGTGAACGTTATCTTTCTTATTTAAAAGAACATGCCAGTGAGGTATGCGATGTTTTGATTCAGAAAAAAGATTTAGCATTATTAGAGTTGATATGCCGGCTTCAGGTGATGGAGCGGAGTGGAATCACTGCATTAATTGAGCAGGCGGCAGAAGCCGGCTGGGCAGAAGGCAGTGTCAGCTTAAGCAGCTGGCAGCAGAAATATTATAAGGAAGAAGCAGCTTCTTCCTGTTATGATATTGAGTGGTAAAAACAGCAGAAATTAAGAAAATATGCAGTGGCAGAAAGGAGCAGAAGATGGCGCATATTAAGACCCAGACCGAATGGGAAAATGATATGTCTGTAAAAATCTTGCAGCATGCAAGAAGTGAAATTTATCTGGATTTGCGATATCTTGATGTGGCACTTTCTGCATTGAAGCCTCAGGCAATGGAAGGCTTAGAGACAATGGCTACGGACGGAGAGAGCCTCTTTTTCTCAGCAGGACAGGTAATACGCGTATTCCGGAATAATCCGGCATTTATGAACCGGGCGTACCTGCACACGATATTGCACTGTATTTTTTCACACTTATTTTTAAAAGGAAACAGAGATACGAAGCTTTGGAATCTTGCCTGCGATATTGTAGTGGAGCAGACCATTGACGGCATGGACAAGCCCTGTACCAGGCGCGCATTAAGCTTTCTGCGGCAGCAGACCTATGAAGCATTGAAGGGTGAAGGGCGGATTTCTGCAGCAGTGGTATACCGCTGGCTGCGGGGAAAATCCATGGAAGAGCTTCTTACCTTAAATCATGAATTTTATACGGATGACCACCGTTTCTGGAAAGAGGAAACCGGCAATGGCGCGGCATCTGCAGTCAGAAATAAATGGAATAAGATAGCAAGGCAGACCAGTATGGCAAAGAAGCGGCATGGAGATGAGCCGGAAAAGGGAGAAGAACTTCTGATGACACAGATCAGTGCTGCGAAAAGCCGCCGGAGTTATAAGGAATTTTTACAGAAATTTTCCATACTACAGGAAGAATTAAAATGCAATCCCGATGAGTATGATTTGAATTATTATACCTATGGGCTGCGGCTTTATAAGAATATGCCCCTGATAGAACCGGTGGAGAGCCGGGAAGTAAAGAAAATCCGGGAATTTGTAGTGGTGGTAGACACCAGTTATTCCACCAGCGGCAGTTTAATCAAAGGCTTTTTAAATGAGACATTTGGCATTTTATCCCAGCAGAACAGCTTCTTTCGAAGATGCAGAATCCGGATTATCCAGTGCGATGATAAAGTGGAAATGGATGAGGTAATCAGCAGTCAGGAAGAAATGGAGCGGCTGCTAAAAAGCTTTCAGGTAGTGGGCGGCGGAAATACAGATTTTCGACCGGCGTTTACTTATGTAAACCAACTAATCAAAGAAGGAAGCATCCGGCATCTGGATGGACTCTTGTACTTTACCGATGGCAAGGGCATTTATCCGGTAAAGAAGCCGGAATATAAGACCGCATTTTTATTCTTGGGAGCCTATGATGAGACGGCAGTACCGCCCTGGGCAATGCGGCTGCAGTTGGAGCCGGAAGAGCTGGAACAGAATGCATGAGAGAAATAATATAGATTGGAAGAAAACAGATGAATATCAAACAGGCAAAGGAAGAAATCAAACATACCGTAACAGCATATTTGAAAAAGGATGATGAGGGCAGATATAAGATTCCTCTGATTCGTCAGAGACCGGTCTTATTAATGGGACCGCCGGGAATCGGCAAGACCCAGATTATGGAGCAGATTGCAGAGGAGTGCAAAATCGGACTGGTAGCATATACGATTACCCATCATACCAGACAGAGTGCAGTGGGACTTCCTTTTATCAAAGAAATGGAATTTGCAGGCAAAGAGTATTCCATAACGGAATATACCATGAGTGAGATTATTGCCAGCGTATACCGGAAAATCGAGGAAGGCTGTCCGGAAGGAATCCTTTTCATAGATGAGATTAACTGTGTGTCAGAGACACTGGCACCGACCATGCTGCAGTTTTTGCAGTGCAAGACCTTTGGTAATCAGGCAGTGCCGGAGGGCTGGATTATTGTTGCAGCAGGCAATCCGCCGGAATACAATAAATCGGTGCGGGAATTTGATATGGTAACCTTGGACCGTGTCCGCTGTATGCAGGTAGAGGCAGACCTTGGTGTTTGGAAAGCTTATGCCAGATCAAGACATATCCATGGTGCAATTTTAAGCTATCTAGAGCTTCGCCCAAAGAATTTCTACCGGGTGGAAGCAGATGTAGACGGCTTGCAGTTTGTCACAGCAAGAGGCTGGGAGGACTTAAGCATTCTGATGCAGACCTATGAAGAAATGGGGCTTCCGGTAGATGAAACCGTTGTGGGAGAATTTTTACACCATAAGGATGTGGCAGAGGATGCGGCAGCATATTTTGATTTATATCAGAAATACAAGGATGACTATGGAATTCCGTTAATATTGGAAGGAAAGATTCGGTCGGAAGTATTTGCCCGGATTTATGATGCGGCTTTTGATGAAAGACTCAGCGTGGTCAATCTTTTGTTGGACGGATTACAGAATCTGTTCCGAAGCTATGGAAAAGAAAAGGCTAAGACAGACCGCGACTTTGCAGCCTTGAAAGAATACCGTAATTCCGAAGGGGCAAAGAAAGAAGTCTTTGAGGAAAAAAAGGCAGCCTTTGATATCCAGAGAAAGACATTAGAAACAATCGAAGAAAAGACCGCAGCAGCCTTAGAGCATGCGTTTGATTTTATGGAGCAGGCATTTGAGGACGGTCAGGAAATGGTGGTATTTGTAACAGATCTTGCTACCGTGGCAGAATCCGCAAGATTCTTAGCCGAGCACAACTGCGACCGCTATTTACAGTATAATCAGGAGCTGCTGATTGGAAGCAAGCGGGCAGAACTTTTAGCCGAGCTGAACCGGGACTAGTTGTACAGCGTAAAAAAATGTCAGAAAGGATACCTTTAAATATGAAGAAGCTGGTAATCGGAATTCTTGCACATGTAGATGCAGGAAAGACAACATTATCGGAAAGTATGTTGTATACAAGCGGAAGCATACGCCATCTGGGAAGAGTGGATAATAAGGATGCATATCTTGACAATAATGCCATGGAGCGGGAGCGTGGAATTACGATTTTCTCAAAGCAGGCAGAATTTTCCTGGAAAGATATGGCAATCACTTTGTTGGATACACCGGGGCATGTGGACTTTTCTGCAGAGATGGAGCGGACCCTTAAAGTGCTTGATTATGCAGTGCTGGTCATCAGCGGAGCGGATGGTGTGCAGGGACATACCAGAACGCTGTGGCGTCTGTTAAAACTTTATCAGGTTCCGGTATTCTTATTTATCAATAAAATGGATCAGCCGGGAGCGGATAAAGAAGCTCTTTTATGGGAAATCAAGGAGCATTTGGACAGCAACTGCATTGACTTTACACAGGAGCAGAACGAAGGCTTCTATGAAGAGGCGGCTATGTGCGAAGAAGCAGCCATGGAGAAATTCTTATCGGAAGGAATACTTGCATCCAATGACCTTGCACAAATGATTGCAAAGCGGGAGCTTTTCCCCTGCTATTTTGGCTCTGCATTAAAGGTGCAGGGTGTGGAAGAACTGTTAGACGGGCTTTACGAATATGGCAGGACACCGCAGTATCCGGATAAATTTGGTGCTAAAATCTTTAAGATTGTAAGAGAAGAACAGGGAAACCGGCTGACTTATCTTAAAGTGACCGGAGGAACTCTTCGTGTAAAGGACATGCTTAATGGCAAAGCCGGAGAAGAAGAGTGGGCGGAAAAGGTCAATCAGATCCGTATTTATTCCGGAGAAAAATATGAGGCAGTATCCGAGGCGGCAGCAGGTACAGTCTGTGCTGTTACCGGACTGACAAAGACTTATCCGGGAGAAGGACTTGGCATTGAAGAAGAGTCCATACTTCCGGTCTTAGAGCCGGTACGCAGTGTAAAACTGGTTTTGCCGAAGGAAGTTCCGGTGGCGGTCATGCTGCCGAAATTAAAGCAGTTAGAGGAAGAAAATCCGGAATTGCATATTGTATACCGGGAAGAAACCGGAGAGATTCTCATTAAGCTGATGGGCGAAGTACAGCTTGAAATCTTACAGAAACTGGTAAAAGAACGCTACGGCGTAGTAGTGGAATTTGGCGAAGAGAAGATTATTTATAAAGAAACCATCCGCAATACTGTAGAAGGAGTCGGACATTTTGAACCACTGCGCCATTATGCGGAAGTACATCTTCTGTTAGAGCCGGGTGAGCGCGGAAGCGGACTGTGTTTTCAGACAGACTGCAGTGAAGATATTTTAGATAAGAACTGGCAGCGGCTGATACTGACCCATCTTGCAGAGCGGGAACATAAGGGCGTATTAACCGGTTCTGCCATTACTGATATGAAGATTACCGTAGTGTCCGGCCGGGCACATCCAAAGCATACCGAAGGCGGCGATTTCAGGCAGGCAACTTACCGTGCTATAAGGCAGGGACTGATGGAAGCAGATTCTGTACTGCTTGAGCCTTATTATGCATTTTGTCTGGAAATACCGGAAGAATGTCTGGGTCGTGCAATGCATGATATGGAGCAGCGTAACAGCAGAATGGACGCTCCGCAGATAGAAAATGGAATGGCACTGCTCACCGGAAGCGGTCCGGTATCGAAGCTTTCGGATTATCAGAAGGAATTAAATACCTATGCCAAAGGGCGTGGCAAATTCTTCTGCACATTGCAGGGCTACGAGGTGTGCCAGAATCAGGATGAGGTGGTAGAAGCTATCGGTTATCAGCCGGAGGCAGATTTATATAATACATCAGATTCCGTATTCTGTGCCCATGGAGCGGGCTATCTGGTGCCGTGGTATGAAGTAAAAGAGCACATGCATATGCCATCTGTTTTAGAAGAAGATGGCGGTGGGAAAGAAGAACGGATAAAAGTCCACCGTCCCGGCGTAGTAGAGGACTGGGTAGATACCGATGAAATCGATGCTATTTTAGAAAAGACCTTCTATGCCAACCGGCAGGAAGGAAAACGCAAAAACGGTGTCGTGCGAAAACGCAAAGCAGAAAACAATGCACCAACCGTCCGTACTTACTACAAGCCGGAAAAACTGGAACGCTATCTACTGGTGGATGGCTACAATGTAATTTATGCCTGGAAGGATTTACATGAACTGGCAGAAGTGAATCTGGATGGAGCCAGAGGCAAATTGCAGGACATTCTCTGCAACTATCAGGGCATCTTCGGTGGCGAAGTCATTGTGGTGTTTGATGCATACCGCCTGACCGGACATAAGACAGAACAGTTGGACTATCACAATATCCATATTGTCTTTACGAAGGAAGCAGAAACGGCAGACCAGTACATTGAACGCTTTGCCCACGAACATCACAATCATTATGATGTAACGGTTGCAACCTCCGATGGCTTAGAGCAGATGATTATCCGCGGCCAGGACTGCAAGCTGATATCTGCCCGGGAGTTTGAACAGGAAGTAAAACGGGCGAACAGCACCATGTGGGATAATTACCGGAATGGACAGAATATTTTCTGATAAATATTGCCATGGCATGGAAAAAAAGCTATGATAGAAAAAGAGTTTCACTCGGGTGATTACGATAGAGGAAAACAGGATACAACCATTGTATCTGCCATTTGACAGATGTTTCTTTTGTAACAGGAAATGCCATCGTTCTAAGACACTGCATTTTGCTTTTGTGATTTAGCCGGTCTTTCCAATGTTTGACAAGATATCTGTGCTGTACGCCGGAATGCGGATGCATGAAGCAGACTGTTAGGGGCACTTGGAATTTCGTCGGCAAACCGGCAGCACTGGCACAGGGATGTGCCAGTGAGGCGCATCTTAAGCATGGATGCGAATATGCGCCGGTTGCCGGACGAATTCGTAACTTTATCGAAATTCTTAGTGCCCCTTGCAGGCTTGCTGTGGCATCCGCCTCCGGCGGACAGTGCAGATATCCCGTCAAAGCAGGCGGAAAGACAGTCTACTACAAGCAAAATGCGTATCTAAGAACGATAGGACATTTCCTGTTCATCAAAAGAAAACATCGTTAAATGGCAGTAACAATTGTTTGGTCGTTGTTTTGCATTATCGTAATCACCCGAACAGAATCATTTTTAGCAGAAGGAGAAAGGATATGGAAGGAAAAGGAAGAATAACAGGACATACAGGATTATTGGCATTGATCGGTTCCCCGGTAGGACACTCAGGCTCCCCGGCAATGTATAACTATAGCTTTGAAAAATTAGGATTAGATTATGCATACGTAGCATTCGATATAAAAGTAGAAGAAGTAAAGGCAGCCTTGGATGCCATGCGCCTTTTCCACATGCGTGGCTGCAATGTAACGATGCCATGTAAGACAGAAGCTGCAAAATATATGGATGAGCTTTCACCGGCAGCCCGGATTATCGGAGCAGTCAATACCATAGTAAATGAAGATGGAAAATTAATCGGACATATGACAGATGGTGAGGGATTTGTAGGCAATTTAAGAGACCATGGAATTGAGATAAAAGGAAAGAAAATCACAGTAGCAGGAGGCGGCGGAGCAGCCACTGCCATTCAGGTACAGTGTGCGCTGGACGGGGCAAGAGAAATCAGCATTTTCAATATCAAAGATGACTTCTTCGAAAGAACACTGGAAACAGCAGAGAAGATTAGAAAAGAAGTGCCGGGCATTGTGGTAAATGTGTATGACATTGCAGATACTGCAAAGATGACAGAAGAGATTCAAAGCTCTGACATTTTTGCCAATGCAACAATCGTTGGAATGAAACCGATGGAAAAAGAAAGCGTTGTGAAAGATACATCCGCATTCCGTCCGGGACTGGTGGTTGCAGATGCCGTTTATAATCCGGAAGAGACAAGATTACTCCGGGAAGCAAAAGAAGCAGGCTGCACCTGCCTCAATGGAAAAGGAATGTTACTGTGGCAGGGTGTTGCTGCATTCCGCCTGTACACCGGAGAAGAGATGCCGGTACGGGAAGTAAAAGAGAAGTTTTTCCAGTAGGATAAGGAGTAAGAAATGGAGCAGACGGTAGTCAGAATCAGGACATTGGAAATCGGAAGCGGAATGCCAAAGATTTGTGTTCCGGTTGTAGGAAAGACGGAAAAAGAAATATTAGAGGGCGCAGAGCGGGCGAAGGCTGCAAAACCGGATCTGGTGGAATTTCGTGTGGACTGGTATGAAGAAGCTGCAGACAGTAAAAAAGTAGTCGCACTGTTAGAAAAGCTTCGCAAATGTTTGGGAGAACTGCCGGTTTTATTTACCTTCCGAAGCAGCAGGGAAGGCGGAGAAGCTGCCTTAAGCGACGGAGCATATCAAAGCTTAAATGAAGCTGCAATTGCATCCGGCTTTGTGGACTGCGTGGATGTGGAATTATTTTCCGGGGATGCTGTTGTAAAGGCAGTAGTAGCGGCAGCACATAGTAATCATGTAAAAGTCATTGCATCCAATCATGATTTTGAAAAAACACCGGCAGCAGAAGAACTCCTTGCCAGACTTCAGAAAATGGAAGCACTTGGCGCAGATATTCCAAAGATTGCCGTTATGCCACAAAGCAGCAAGGATGTTTTAACACTGCTTACGGTAACGGAAAGCTGGAAGGAAACAGGGAAGACACCTGTTATTACCATGTCTATGGCAGGAGAGGGCTTAATCAGCCGTCTTTGTGGAGAAATCTTTGGTTCGGCAGTTACCTTTGGCGCAGCCGGAAAGAGCAGCGCACCGGGACAGATAGATGCAGAAGAACTGCGGCGGATATTGGAAATCATACATCAGAATAGCAATAGACAGTAAAAATAATAGGGAAGAATTTCAATCGATATTTGGAATCATACATATGGAAAGGAATTAGAAAATGGCAGAGAATATTTTTCTGATTGGATTTATGGGAGCCGGAAAGAGCACCATAGCAAAAGTATTAAAAGAGAAATTAAATGTTCCTCTTTGCGAAATGGATGAAATGATTGCGGAGCAGCAGAAAATGGCTATCTCTGACATTTTTGCACAGTATGGTGAAACACATTTCAGAGATTTGGAGACACAGCTTGTAAAAGATATTTCAGAAAAAGACGGTGTCATCGTATCCTGCGGTGGCGGTGCAGTGCTGCGGGAAGAAAATGTATCTTTTATGAAAGAAAATGGCAGAATCGTTCTGTTATCTGCTACACCGGAAACCATTTATGAGAGAGTCCGCTACAGCAAGGACCGCCCGATTTTAAATGGCCATATGAATGTGGAGTACATCCGTGAACTGATGGAGAAACGCCGTAGCCGTTATGAAAGTGTTGCAGACCTTGCGGTGGCAACAGACGGCAGGAGTGCAGAGACAATCGCAGATGAGATTATTGCAAAGTTAAGAGAAGCATAATGGAAATGAGAGAGTATATAGAAGCAATCGCAGAAAGCTGCAGCAAGCTGATTATCAGTAAGCCTGCCACAAAGCAGGAAGAGTATCGTAAAATTATCGTACAGAAAAAGGAAGCCTTTTTCCAGATGGAAAAATATACGGACAAGCAGGTATTTCATGAGAATCTATCTGTAGAAGAATTAGAGACAGCATTGGAAGAACTGATGCAGAATCATTTTCGCCAGCTCAATGGATTTGATATAGAAGCAGAGCATATTCTTCTGGTATCCAAAAAAGGAGTGCCGTCTTATAAAAAGAAAAAGCTGCAGAATGCAGTAAATGAGACTGCAACCCATAACCGGAAGAAAAATTATCTCTTAGAAGAAGGTAAGGTCATTCCGCCGTTGGTGGATATGGGAATTTTTACTGCAGAGGGCAAAATCGTCCGCACCATGTATGATAAGTTTAAGCAGATTAACCGTTTTGTTGAAATCATCGATGATTATGTGAAGGACTGCAAAAAGGAGAAGCTTCATATCATTGATTTCGGCTGCGGTAAGTCCTATCTTACTTTTATTATGTACTACTACTTTACGGAAGTGCGCAAGATTCCGGTAGAGATTGTAGGACTGGATTTAAAGAAAGATGTCATAGAAAAATGTAATCAGGCAGCAAAAAAATACGGATATGACACCCTGCATTTTGAACTGGGAGATATCAATGGCTACAAAGCACCGTTTCCGGTGGATATTGTAGTATCTTTGCATGCCTGCGATACCGCAACGGATTTTGCCTTATACAATGCCATCAGCTGGGATGCGGAAATGATTTTTTCCGTGCCATGCTGCCAGCATGAATTAAATGAGCAGATGGAGAGCGAAAAGCTACATCTGATGACCCGTTATGGCATTATCAAAGAGCGTTTTGCAGCACTGACAACGGATGCAATCCGTGCCAACCTCTTAGAGTGCTGCGGATATAAGAGCCAGGTCTTAGAATTTGTGGATTTGTCCCATACGCCAAAGAATCTTCTGATCCGGGCGAGAAAGGCAAAGATTTCAAAGGAGCATAAGCAGAAGCTTTTAAAAGAAGTGGATGCCATGTGCAAAGAATTCCAGCTAAAACCGTTACTCTACGGATTACTGCAAGTGGATGAAGGGAGAAATACGGATGCATTCAGAACAGGAAAATAATAGTTTCCCGGCAGAGTTTTTAGAGAGAATGAAGGAAATGTTAGGGGAAGAGTATCCTGCATTTTTCGAAAGCTTAGGGCAGGAGCGGCAGCAGTCGTTCCGGGTTAATACAGGGAAAACCAGTGTATCAGAATTTTTACAACAGACAGATTGGAAGCTAAAACCGGTTCCATGGTGTGAGACCGGTTTTTACTATGGAAAAGAGATTCGTCCGGGAAAACATCCTTATCACAATGCCGGAGTGTATTATATTCAGGAGCCGTCGGCAATGGTACCGGCAGAATGTCTTAAGGCACAGCCGGGGGATATCATCTTAGACCTCTGTGCAGCTCCCGGTGGAAAGAGTACCCAGATTGCGGCAGCTATGAAAGGGGAAGGAATCTTAATCTGTAATGAGATTCATTCGGCGAGAGCGAAGATTTTATCTGAAAATATTGAGCGGATGGGAATTAAAAATGCACTGGTATTAAATGAGACACCGGAGCAGCTGGCAGAGCGTTTCCCAGACTGCTTTGATAAAATCATGGTGGATGCACCATGCTCCGGGGAAGGCATGTTCCGGAAGAATGAAGAGGCCGGAAATGAGTGGAGCCTTGACAATGTGAAGCTGTGTGCCAACCGGCAGGACGGCATCTTAGACTGTGCGTATGAGATGTTAAGACCCGGCGGCAGGATGGTATATTCCACCTGCACCTTTGCACCGGAAGAGGATGAAGGGAGCGTGCACCGTTTCTTAGAACGTCATCCGGACTGCCAGATTGCAGAAGGAATTGACAGTGAAGGCTTCATTCATGACAAAGAAGGCTGCATCCGACTGTTTCCGCATAAAATCGAAGGCGAAGGACATTTTGCAGCAGTGATAACGAAAGCAGACGAAGGTTATGGCGGCTTTGGACTGACGGAAAAGGGCATAAAGGAAAAAGACTGCCCGGAATATCTTTCTTTTGTAAAAGAGAATTTAAAAGAAAAACCTCAGGGAGCATTGCTTAAATTTGGAGAGCAGCTCTATCTGATGCCGGAAGGATTTCCTGCTTTAAAGGGGCTGAAGGTATTACGGCCGGGACTGCATCTTGGCACCTTAAAAAAGAATCGTTTTGAACCATCCCATGCACTGGCACTTGCCATGCAGCCACAAGAGGCATTTCATGTTGCCATGCTTTCTTCTGGCAGTCAGGAAATCAGACAGTATCTGATGGGACAGACTTTTTCATGGGGAGGAGAAAAGGGCTGGTATTTAATCTGCGTAGATGGCTACAGCATCGGCTGGGGCAAGCTGGCAGGTGGAATCATGAAGAATCATTATCCGAAAGGGCTTCGTATGGTGGATATTATCTGAAAAGGGAGAATCTGAAAAAAGCTGCTTAAAATAAAACAAAATTAAGGAAATATTAATAAACACCGGGAATATCTGCTTGTGATTTAAAGGAAAATCGAATATGATTATTAAGTCGGAAAAAATAGAAAGTTAGAAAATTATGTGTGAAGAGACAAAGTTGGGAAAATTTTATCAAAAATACATAGCAAAATGGATACCATCATACGGACCACTGCCATTGGCATGGTGTGCCATTTTTAATACCATTATTTATTGGGGCACCCAGAGGCTGATGGCAAATGCAAAGCATTATGACCTGACCAGCAATCTGGACAGGAGCATTCCTTTTGTAAAAGAGTGGATTATTCTGTATGTTTTATTTTTTGCATTCAGTATAATCAATTATATTCTGGTATCGAGAGAAGATAAGGAAACATTTTTCCGTTTTGCAACAGCGGATATGTTGTCAAGAGTAATCTGCTGTATCTTCTTTATATTGCTTCCAACCACGAATATCAGACCGGAAGTGACAGGGCATGATTTCTGTAGCTGGCTGGTGCGTTTTATCTATGCATCGGATGCACCGACGAATCTCTTTCCATCCATCCATTGTCTGGTAAGCTGGTTCTGCTTCATCGGAGTAAGAAAGAGCCGTAAGATACCGGGCTGGTACAAAGGATGTTCTTTTGTGATGGCAGCATTGATTTGTGCATCCACCCAGTTTACCAAACAGCATTATATGATTGACCTGGTAGCAGGCATTTTTCTGGCAGAATTCTGCTGGTTTGTATCAAAGCATACCGGAATGTACCGTCCGGTAATGAAAGTTTTTGATAAAATCGGAAGAAAGATATTCGGGGTGAAGCATTATGATGAGTAAGAAAAAAGGAATACTGAATGCAGTTTTTCTTATTACCGTATTTGCAATTACCATATATGCAATCTTTCATGGACAGGATTTAAGTGAATTGTTCGGCTATATCCGGAATACGGATTACCGGTACTGGCTTGTTGCGGTGGTCTGCGTGGTATTCTTTATCTGCAGTGAATCTGTTATCATATATTATATGATGCGAAGCATCCGGCAGAAGATAAAGCTTATGCATTGTTTCCTGTATTCCTTTGTTGGATTCTTTTTCAGCTGTATTACACCATCGGCAACCGGAGGACAGCCGGCACAGATTTATTATATGAAAAAGGATAAGCTGTCCATACCGGTATCGACACTGGTTTTAATGATTGTAACCATTACCTATAAGCTGGTACTTGTGGTACTCGGCACATTGGTTGTAATCATTCGTCCGGCACAGATTATGCATTATCTTGAACCTGTACTGGGATGGTGTTATCTGGGACTTTTATTAAATGTCTTTTGTGTGGCATTTATGATGTTTCTGGTTTTCCATCCGACACTGGCAGCTAATATGATGGATGCCATCATAAGAGGGCTTGGTAAAATTCATCTGATGAAACGTACTGAGTATTACCGGGAAAAAATGGCGAATGCCATGAAGCAGTATCAGGATGTGGCAGGATATTTCCGTACCCATAAATTGGTCGTAACCAATGCATTTTTGATTACCGTAGTACAAAGACTGTTACTCTTTTTTGTAACATATCTGACCTGCCGTTCCTTCGGAATCGATGGAACAGGGATGGTAACCATTGTTGTATTACAGGGAATGATTTCCGTTGCGGTGGATATGCTTCCGTTACCGGGAGGAATGGGAATCAGTGAATCACTGTTTTTATCTATTTTTGCACCAATCTGCGGCACACTGACATTGCCGGCGATGGTGGTAAGCAGGGGACTCAGTTATTACACAGAATTGATTTTAAGCGCGGTTATGACAGCCGTAGCACATTTTACGATAGGAAGACCGCGTAAACAGAAGAGAGAAGAAAGGTAGAAGGAAAATGATAGGTTTTTATGATTATACAGTAGTACTTACATATATTAGTCTGATGTGTTCTGTTTTTGGAATTACTCAGGCAATTGGAGGACATTACAGAACAGCGATTATCTGTCTGGCATTATCCGGATTATTTGATATGTTTGATGGAAAGATTGCAAGAACCAAAAAGAACCGTACTGATGATGAAAAATTATTTGGCGTTCAGATTGATTCCCTTTGCGATGTAGTCTGCTTTGGTGCGTTCCCGGCAGTAATCTGTTATGTGCTTGGTGTAAGAGGTATTCTTGGAACTATTGTTCTGGCATATTATTGTGTCTGCTCCGTGATTCGACTCGGATTCTTCAATGTGTTGGAAACCAACCGCCAGAGAGTAGAAGAGGGTGCCAATAAATATTATCACGGACTGCCGATTACAACGATGGCAATCGTACTGCCACTGGCATTTATGCTGAACTTTGTAATTGCGGAGCGTGAATTCAGTGTGTTACTACTCTTTGTTTTGGCAGTAGTTGGCACATTATTCATTGTAGATTTTAAATTGAGAAAGCCATCTAATGCATTTCTTGCAGTTTTGGTTATCCTTGTGGCATGTGCAGTAATTGCAATCTTCTTATTCTCAAAATATCATATTTCACTGTGCTTTCCGGGATTGGAGAATTCCATTTTAGACCGTCTGATGCGGTAGAAATTGTGTAACATTTCCTGTGATGAGGAAAAATGAGGAGGAAACGAAGATGCGTTGTGTAGACCGGAAGGGAAATGAAATTGGTGAGAATGCAGCACAGGGCAGAGTGTTAAAGGCATTGTATGAGACTGCTGCCGGAAGAATTTTACTTGGAATTTTAGTGAAACCTTTTGTTTCCAAAGCAGGTGGATTCCTTTTGAACCAGCCGGTATCAAAGGCTGCAATTGCACCATTTATAAAAAAGAATCATATAGATATGACAGATTATGAGGAACGGGAATACCGTTCCTATAATGATTTTTTCACCAGGAAAGTCAAGCCGGGACACCGGAAATTTGACCGTGTTAAGGAGAATTTCTGTGCACCCTGCGACAGCAGGCTCAGTATATATCCCATTACAGCAGAGGGAAAAGTCCGCGTCAAGGATACGGAATATACCATGGAGAGCCTTTTCCGCAGCAGGAAAATCGCCCGTCATTATGAGGGCGGAACCCTTTGCATTTTCCGTCTGACGGTAGATGATTATCATCATTACAGCTTTGTGGATGATGGCAGGATGGGGTACATCTATAGGATTCCGGGTGTTTTTCATACGGTAAATCCGCTGGCGGGAGAAATATATCCGATTTATAAGGAAAATACCAGAGAATTTTCTGTGCTGAAAAGTCAGCATTTTGGCAATATTTTAATGATGGAAGTGGGCGCACTTATGGTAGGCAGAATCTGTAATGAGAAAGAAAACTGCCCGGTGCACCGTGGAGAAGAAAAAGGTAAATTTGAATTTGGCGGTTCTACGGTAATTTTGTGCCTGGAAAAAGACAGGGTAGAACTGGACGCAGATATTGTGTATAATTCCAATAAAGGAGTCGAGACGAAAGTCCGGCAGGGGGAAAAGATTGGAAGGATGTCAGAATGGAAGCGCATGAAGTATTAGAACAGGTGAAAAGCGGAAAGATGACCGTAGAAGAAGCGGAGCAGTTTTTTAAAAGGGAACCGTTTGAAGAGATGGGCTATGCAAAGATAGACAGCCATCGGAAAATGCGTTCCGGTTTTGCAGAAGTGGTATTCTGTCAGGGAAAACGGGATGAGTTTCTTCTTGAAATCTTTCAGAGAATATACAAGGATGAGGGCGAGGTCATGGGAACCAGGGCGTCTTTGGCACAGTATGAGCTGTTGCACAAGGAATTACCGCAGGTTACCTATGACCCTGTTTCTCATATATTAAAAATTGAAAAAAAGGATAAAAAACGCAGTGGACTGATAGCGGTATGTACGGCTGGAACGGCAGATATTGCAGTGGCAGAAGAGGCTGCGCAGACGGCAGAGTTTTTCGGAGCTAATGTGGAACGTATTTATGATGTGGGAGTCAGTGGAATTCACCGTCTCCTTTCACGGCTTGAGGTAATCCAGAAAGCCAACTGTGTTGTTGCAGTGGCTGGCATGGAAGGAGCACTGGCAAGTGTTTTAGGCGGACTGGTAAGCAGGCCGGTAATCGGTGTACCAACCTCCGTAGGCTATGGAGCGAATATGGGAGGCATTTCTGCATTGCTTACCATGATTAATTCCTGTGCCAATGGTGTTGCAGTGGTAAATATTGATAATGGTTATGGTGCAGGCTATCTTGCAACACAGATAAACAGACTGGGGGTACATGATGAAGAAGCGTAGTTTATATCTGGACTGCCATACTGGAATCAGTGGTGATATGGTAGTGGCAGCTTTACTGGATGCAGGAGCAGACAGAGAAGTCTTAGAAACTGTTTTAAGGAGCATTCCGGTATCCGGCTTTGGGATTGCAATCAGCAGAGTACAAAAGGCGGCCCTGTCGGCATGTGATTTTAAGGTCATCTTAGATGCCGCCCATGAGAATCATGATCATGATATGAAGTATTTATATGGGAAGGAAGAATCGCACGCACATGGAGGGCATTTCCATTCGGAAGAATCACATACCTATGGAGAGCATTCCCATTCGGAAGAATCACATACTCATGGGGAACATCATCATCACGAACACCGCGGTCTGACGGAAATTTATTCCATCATCGATGGCACGAATATGCTTGATAGTGCCAGGACACTTGCTAAGAAAATATTTAGGATTTTAGCAGAAGCGGAAGCAAAAGCCCATGGTGTTCCGGTGGAAGAAGTACATTTTCATGAAGTGGGAGCCTTGGATTCAATCGTAGATATTATTGCAGCGGCAGTTTGTGTTGATAATCTTGGAGTAGATGAGGTCATTATTCCTGCCCTGTGGGAAGGGGAAGGAACGGTGCGCTGCCAGCATGGAATCCTGCCGGTTCCGGTTCCGGCAGTGACTAACATTGTGATGGAATATGGAATTCCGCTTGGAAAAATCGGTGAACCGGGAGAATATGTGACTCCGACAGGGGCTGCAATTGCAGCGGCTATCTGTACGTCAAGAGAGCTGCCGGAATGTTACCGGATTGTGGGAAACGGACTGGGCGCCGGAAAGCGGGACTATAAGCGGCCGGGACTGCTCCGGGCATTGTTGCTGGAAACAGAAGAACCGGTCTATGAAAGTGATTCTATTTTAAAACTGGAATGTAATATCGATGACTGTACCGGGGAAGCACTGGGCTATGCCATGGAGCTTTTACTGGAAAATGGCGCAAGAGATGTCCATTATATACCGGTCTATATGAAGAAAAACCGCCCGGCATATCAGTTGACAGTAATCTGCAGGAAAGAAGACCGGGAAAAATTAGAAGCAATTATATTTCGTGAGACAACAACCATTGGAATCCGCTATGTAGAAATGGTGCGGACGATTCTGCCAAGAAGGACAGAAAAGCGGCAGACCTCCTATGGTGAGGTGGCGGTTAAAATATGTGAGGGTGAAGGAGAAGTGCGTATTACTCCGGAGTATGAATCCATCCGGGAGGTATGCAGAGAGAGAGGACTTCCTTTTCAGAAGGTATATGATGATGTATTGCAGGAGTTGAAATAAGGATATGAAAAGGATGAGGTTAAAAGGATGCATACAAAAACAGATTTATTAAAGGGTAATATTTTAAAATCTTTGATTTTATTTGCAATTCCACTTATTATTTCCAATTTATTTCAGCAGCTCTATAATGCGGCAGATACCATGATAGTAGGCCATTTTCTGGGTGATGAATCGCTGGCAGCAATCGGTGCATGTGCAGCGGTTTATGAACTGCTGGTAGGATTTGCACTGGGGTTTGGAAATGGACTTAGCATGGTAGTGGCAAGAAGCTTTGGTGTAGGAGATAAAGACTTGTTAAAGCGTGCAGTTGCAAGCTCTTTGGTAATTGGAGCAGCGGTGACGGTTGGTGTAATGCTGATTGCACAGATTGGACTTCGTCCGCTTCTGGTCTTGTTACATACACCATCAGAAATCATTGAGGAATCCTATTCTTATATTTATATTGTAACAATCTGTGTTGGAGTAATGTTTGCATATAATCTGTTGTCTGGATTGCTTCGTTCAATTGGAAACAGTTTTATGCCGCTGGCATTTCTGATTATTTCGTCCGTTATCAATATTGTACTGGATGTTCTTTTTATTACACAGTTTCAGATGGGAATCCGCGGTGCAGCAGTGGCAACGGTGGTAGCACAGGGAATTTCTGCAGTATTATGTGCCATTTATATTATGAGAAAATGTAAGATTTTAATACCGGCACGGGAACATTTTAAAGTAGATGGACCACTTTACCGGGAACTGACAGGCCAGGGGCTTTCCATGGGCTTTATGTTAGCTATTGTATCTACAGGAACAGTAATCCTGCAATATGCTATCAATCAGCTGGGTTATCTGATTATTGCGGGACATACAGCAGCACGAAAATTAAACAGTTTTTGTTCGTTGCCATTAATGCCACTGGCAATGGCAACAGCAACCTTTGTATCCCAGAACCGGGGAGCAGACCAGCGTGACCGTATCCTTAAGGTAGTACGGTATGCCATGATACTATCTGTTGGCTGGGCAGTATTTATTACCGTTATGGTTGCATTTGCCGCACCTTCCCTGATTGCATTGCTCTCCGGCTCATCCGAAAGTGTAGTTCTTGAAAATGGTGTCAGATATATCCGCTGGAATACACCGTTTTATTCGGTTCTTGGAATTCTGCTGGTACTTCGAAATGTGTTACAGGGACTTGGTAAAAAGGTAGTGCCACTGGTTTCAAGCATGATAGAGATGGTAGGAAAAATTGCATTTGTTCTATTGTTTATCCCAATCTTGAAATATTTTGGTGTAATTATCTGTGAGCCGGTTATCTGGTGCCTGATGTGTATACAGCTTGTCATATCTTATTACAGAGACCCGTATATCCGTGGAAAGGAAGAAAAGAAATGAAGCTTGGAATCGTAGGAACAGGAACTATCGTAGAAGAAGTACTTCCGGTATTGCAGCAGGTAAAAGGGCTTTCCTGCTATGGAATTTGTGGAACAAAGCGCAGTGAAGCAAAAGCAGAAAAATTAAAAGAACAGTATCAGATGCAGCTTGCTGTAAGTGATTATGAAAAGCTTCTGGATTCGGAAATTGATACTGTCTATATTGCTGTGCCAAATCTTTTACATTTTGAAATGGCAAAAGAAGCAGTTCTTCGTGGAAAACATGTTATTGTAGAAAAACCCATGACAGCCAATGAAAGACAGGCAGAGGAGCTTTGTGCCCTTGCAAAGAAGCAGGGAGTATTTTTATTTGAAGCTATTACCACACGGTATCAGTCGAACTATCAGTTTATCAAAGAGCAGTTACCGACGATTGGCAAAATTAAAATGGCAGTCTGCAATTTCAGCCAATATTCCAGAAAATATGACCGTTTCCAGAATGGAGAAAACATTCCTGTTTTTGATGCAAAGCAGGCAGGTGGAGCTTTGATGGATTTAAACTTATATAATATCCAGTATTTAGAAGGCTTGTTTGGAGAACCGCAGTCTGTGCATTATACCGCAAACATGGAAAAAGGAATTGACACCAGCGGTGTTGCAATTTTATCTTATCCCGGCTTTCAGGCAGTTGCAATAGGCGCAAAGGACTGTCAGGGACAGCCGGAATATCGCATTGAAGGAAGCGAAGGCTACATTGCCCAGAACAGCCCGTGTAATGTCTGCGGCGCAGTGACCATCCATTACCGGGATGGAAGAGAGGTATCCTATGATGGAAATGGAGATGCACACCGGATGTATGCAGAGTTTGTTTCCTTTGTAAATGAGATAGCATCAAAGGACACTGCAACCTGCTACGAAATGCTCGACCACAGCCTTGCGGTCAGCCGGATACTGACCCGGGCAAGAGCGGATGCCGGAATTGTATTTCCGTGTGATGAAAATTAGTCAAGTATGATTTAGTCAATCGTACTTGACTAAATTGTATTTGACGAAGGTAATCTTTCCATCTCCACACTATCTCCATATCTATGTAATAAGATGTAACAAGTTCGTAACAACTTGCGAATGATTACATAGGAAATTGCGAGAAGAGAAATTATTTGAATTTATTTTAGAAAATGAACAATAGCCAGGCAGACCAGCAAAGTGCGAAGGCATTTTCATAGCTGTTAGGGGCACTTGGAATTTCGTATGGAAACAGGCAACGCCGGTACATGGAAGTACCGGCGAGGCGCAGATGAACATGGATGTGAATTTGCGTCGGTTGCCGGATAAAAAAGAATACAATCCGAAATTCTTAGTGCCCCTTGCAGACATGATGCGGTCTTTGCATTTGCCGGACTGCCCGGCTATTTCATTCATTTATTAAAAACAAAATATCTCTTCTGCAATACCTGATGATTACATAGGTAAGGAGACAGATATGAAATACAAAACAATAAAAAAATTATGGCTTGCAGCCGCAATCCTGACAACCACAACTTCATTATGGACCAATGTCAATGCCATGGAGACACCAGCTGCATCCGGTGCAGGCGTAATCCGGGCACTGAATGAGCAGCGCATTTTATCTGAGCAGTATGCACTGCAGCAGATACAGACAGGAGCTGGTGAACTGGCAGAAGGTGAAGCAGCAGGCGAAGCAGAAATAAATGATGAGGCAGAACTTTCACTTGGAAATGCAGAAGAGGAAATGCCGGCAGCAGACCAGCCGGAACTTGCGGTTGCAATCGCACCGAATTATGTGAATATTCGAAAAGAACCGTCTACAGAAGGAGAAGTCATTGGAAAACTTTACCGTAATACGGTAGGTGTGATAGAGGCGGCAGAAGAGGGCTGGTATTATATTACTTCCGGTTCAGTCAGCGGATATGTCAGTGCAGAATATGTCTGTGTGGGAGAAGAAGCAAGAGCACTTGCGGAAGAAATTGGCACACAGCTTGCCCGGGTAACTACAACAACTTTAAAAGTGCGTACGGAAGCATCCACAGAGGCCGCCGTATTAGGACTGGTACCGGGAGGCGATATACTAACGGTAACAGAGACACTGGATGGCTGGTTAAAGGTTGATGCAGAGGAAGGGGAGGGCTATGTAGCAGCAGATTATGTAGAAACCTATACGGAATATCCCCATGCAGAATCTGTTCAGGAAGAAGCAGAACGGTTAGCAAGAGAAGAAGCCGCAAGAAGAGCGGCACAGGAAGCAGAAGCCAGAAGAAAAGCGGCAGAGCAGCAGGCAGCAGCACAAAAGAAGGCAGCAGCGAAGCAGAGCACCAATCATACAACAGCAGGGAATGCAACATCTAAAGCTTCAACATCTGGAAATGCTGCATCCGGAAACAGCGGAACAGGGGCGTCTGCATCTGATGCCGGTTTAGGCAGGCAGATTGCAGATTATGGATTGCAGTTTGTAGGAAATCCATATGTATATGGTGGAACCAGTCTTACAAATGGGGCGGATTGTTCCGGCTTCGTGCAGAGTGTATATAGGAATTTTGGAATTAATCTGCCAAGAACCTCCGGTGAGCAGGGAGCCTGCGGAAGCGCAGTGGCATCTTTGGCAGAGGCACAGCCGGGAGATTTAATCTGGTATTCCGGTCATATCGGAATCTATATCGGAAACGGACAGATTGTGCATGCAAGTTCAGCAAAGACCGGAATTAAAGTATCAAATGCAGGCTACCGGACGATTCTTTCTATCCGAAGAATTGTATAAAGAGAATAAAAATTTTTATCCGTGGAGATACTGACTACAATAGAAAAGATTATAAATTAGTAGAAAAGATTGTAGCAGGAAGGATAGAAGATATATGGGAACAAAGGGAACCATTATCATTCAGGAGTCAGAAGGAAGGATGCCCCAGGAACTCTGCCAGCAGCTTTTAGAAGAGGGCTACCGCATTGTATACGAAGAAGACAGGCGGGCAGGAAGTCAGATTAAAATTGGAACGGCCTGTATCTTAGAAGTAGACAATCATTGTATCAGAAGAGGCAGGAAAAAGATTCATCTGACACCTAATGAATATAAAATTTTATATACCATGGTGAAATCTCCCCACCGGGTATATAGCAGAAACCAGTTGATTACTTATGCGTTAGAGGATGCCTTTGATGGCTATGACAGAACCATAGATTCCTATATTAAGAGTATTCGGAAGAAAATTGAAAAGAATCCCAGACGGCCGCGTTATATCATAACGGTGCACGGAGTCGGATATAAATATGTTCCATCAGACAGTGAGGGCACTCATGGAGAATAAGAGCCTGGAACAGAGGATGGAAACAGAACCGGTGCATCGTGTGATTTTGTCACTGGCGGCACCTACGGTACTTAGTATGCTGGTAATTTCTGCTTACAGTATCGTGGATACCTTCTTTGTAACAAGACTTGGCAGCAGGGCAACCGGAGCGGTCGGAATTACATTTGCACTGGTGGCATGGATACAGGCAGTGGGCTATACTGTTGGCATGGGAGCGGGAAGCCTTGTTTCAAGGCTCCTTGGAAAGAAAGAAAAAGAGCAGGCAGAGCAGATTGCAAATTCGGCAATTATGTCAGGGCTGCTGCTTGGACTTATAAGTCTGGGGGCAGGTCTGATTTTTTTGACACCTTTGCTGAAGCTTTCCGGTGCAACAACAGAGCTGCTTCCATATGCAAGGGAATATGCCCTCTTTGTATTGCTGTCGGCACCCTTTACCATAGAGACACTGGTACTTGGTACGCTTCTTCGGGCGCAAGGCAGGGCGAAAGCATCCATGGCAGGAATGGTAACCGGTGGAATTCTTGATATTATACTGACACCGGTGTTTCTGTTTGTCTTAAATCTTGGAGTAAAAGGAGCCGCATTAGCGGCATTTATCGGACAGGCAGCGGCAGCGATGGTACTGGGAGGCTGTTTCTGGCATGGCAGAATGAAACTGAATGGAAAGAAACAAAGTAAAAATTTTTTCAAAATAAAGGACTATGGTAGCATTATAAAAAATGGTCTGCCGTCGCTTTGCAGGCAGGGATTTGCCAGCGTGGCAGCCGTATTGTTAAACCGGCAGGCGGTAGGATATGGAGATGCGGCAGTAGCAGCAATGTCTGTAGACGGACGGTTATTTATGGTATTTTTCAGCCTTTTTATCGGATATGGTCAGGGTTTTCAGCCGGTGGCAGGGTATCAGTTTGGAGCTGAAAATAAAAAAAAGTTAAAGCAGGCATTTATTTTTACTTTATGGAGCAGCATCATAGCGGCGGCAGGAATCGGTCTGGCAGGATTCCTTTTCGCTCCGATGACCATGAGCTTCTTTTTAAAAGAAGATATGGCAGCACGAATCGGCATTTTTACTTTTCGAAGCCAGTGCCTGATTCTTCCGCTGATTCCCATAGGAATTTTAAGTAATATGCTGTTTCAGGGAATCGGGCAGCAGGGGAAGGCGGCATTTCTATCAGCGTGCCGTCAGGGAATTGTATTTCTTCCGTTGATTTTCCTTCTACCGGAATGGATCGGGCTGGCGGGAGTGGAGATTGCGCAGGCTTTGTCAGATGGGCTGACTGCAATCATCAGCATTCCATTTGTGTTTTGTTATTTCCAAAAGAGTGAGAAAAAAAGAACAAAAAAAAAGACCAGTGACGGAAAGCGGCGGCTATGAAGCGCCGTTTGGTCAACTGGTCTACTGAACCATTTCTACCAGATAAGCTAACATGGTAACAGGTTCTTTCTTCTGTGCTTTCATCTCTCTTACATATGCTTCGTATTTTGCTACGAACCTGGAAAGACCCAGCACTGCATCCTGCTCTAAGAACATACAAATCCCTCCTTATGCAATTTATTATCTGAACAAACCTCTTTGTTCGTTTAGTATTATATACTTACCTTTGGTAAATGTCAACAAAAAAGATGTGAAAAAATTGTGTAAAATTACCATAAAAGAAAATTAAGTTTTTGTTAATAAAATGTAAGGAACATTTGGTGTATGATGATAAGGAATGAAATAACAGATAACGCATATAGGAGCAGATAAAAATAAATGAGACAGACCGGAAGAGGAAAGAGAAAAACAGGAAGAAAAAAATATACATATGAGAAACCACATACAGCAGCAGAATACCGGCGCAGAAGAAGACAGCAGCAGGTGCGGATTCAGAGAATGCTGCTGCTTTTAGGAATTGCTCTTGTAGTAATTTTCATATTTGTATTAGGTGGGAAATTGCTCCGATGGATAAGGGGAAAACATTTGGCAGCAGCAGATGTGCCGGCAGCCATTACCAAAGTGGTAGAAAATCCGCCGGATTATGATGTGCAGCTTCTTACGATAAATGATTATTCCAGACCGGGACTTGCAATTGATCAGGTAAATGGCATTGTGGTGCATTATACTGCAAATCCGGGAACCACAGCACAGCAGAACCGTGATTATTTTGAAGGCTTAAAGGACAGCCATGAAACACATGCCAGCAGTCATTTTGTCATCGGACTGGATGGTGAACTGATTCAATGCATCCCATGCAAAGAGATTTCCTATGCATCCAATGACAGGAACAATGATACTATTTCCATCGAATGCTGTATCCCGGACGATACCGGAAGATTCAACGATGCCACCTACCAGACATTAGTGCATCTGGTGGCATGGCTTTGTGGCAGATATGATCTGACCATGGATGATGTCATCCGTCATTATGACGTAACCGGAAAAAACTGTCCGAAATATTATGTGGAACATGAGGATGCCTGGAAACAGTTTAAGGTGGATGTGGCAGATTATATAGAAAAGAATGGAGTTGCCCCGGAAAATCTAAAAAATGACAAGGAGTAAGTCTTGCCAAATCTTCTGATTTCAAGTAATATTAAATCATTGATAGTGGAGAGACGAAAAGTCCACTGGTTGTAAGAAGGAAAAACATGTTAGAAGAGATTTGTAAGGCACTGACCGAAGAGACGAATATACGTGAAAATCTGATAGAATTAAAGAAAAGCATAAAAAATCAGGATGCATTGAAGGAATGGAAAGAATACCATGCAACGCATCCGGTTTTGTATGCTTTTTTGAGCTCCGAAGATGCTAAAATCCGGAAAAATGCAGCACTTATTCTGGGTGAGACAAATGAATCAGGGGCGGCAAAAGCACTGTTTGAGGCATACCAGAGGGAGAATACACGCTTTGTGAAAAGTTCTTATCTTACTGCAATGAATGGACTTGATATAGAGATTTATCAGGACGCATTCGGGAAGCGTTACAAGGAATTGTTAGCAGAAGTTCCGGCAGAAAGCGAAAAGAAGCACAGAACGGAAGAACTGCATGCTCTGGATAAATTGTTAGGTGGGCTGAACCAGAATAAGAAGCATCGTTTTACTGGATATGAAGAAGAGGTAGAAGTGCTTCTGACAACCAATCCTGCATATCGTGAGATTACGGCAGAACAGATAAAAAAAGATCGTCCGGTGCTGGTCCCTGCAGGTGTAAAAGTAAAGACAACACATCTCAGGGATGTGATAAAGATTCGTACTTTCCGGGAGATGCTGTTGCTATTGTCCGGGGGACACCGGATTGCTGCAGAACCGGAAGCGGTAGCAGAGGCATATGCAAAATCAAATCTGATGGAGTTATTAAACAGGCTGCATGAGGGCAATCCACCATTTCGCTTCCGCATGGAAGTAAGGGGCATTGCACCGGAAGAAAAAGGCAGCTTTATCCGGAAAGCGGCAGCAACATTAGAAGATTTAACCGGACATCAGCTGTTAAATACGGTAGATGGCTATGAAATAGAATTGCGGCTTACGAAGAATACGGATGGCACATTATATCCATCCTGTAAATTATTTACGATTCCAATGCGGAGATTTTCTTACCGGAAGGAAGCAGTTGCAGCATCCATTCATCCGGCAAATGCAGCATTATTTATGAGGCTGGCAGAACCTTATCTGAAAAAGGGCGCACAGGTATTAGATCCGTGCTGCGGAGTTGGTACCATGTTAATGGAGCGTGACCTTCTGGTGCCGGCGGGAGATATGTACGGATTGGATATTTTCGGAGAGGCTGTGATAAAGGCAAGAGAGAATGCCAAAGCGGCAGGAAGGCAGATTAATTATATTAATCGTGATTTTTTTGATTTTACACATAAATACCTTTTTGATGAAATCATTTCCAATATGCCATTGCGAGGGAAAAAAACAAGAGAAGAACAGGATGCCTTTTACAGTCAGTTCTTTGATTGTGCAGGAAAATTCCTGAAAAATGGTGGTTATATGATTTTATATTCCAATGAGGGCGGCTTTGTAAAGAAACAGCTGCGGAGACATATGGAATATCGTCTGATAGACGAGTTCTGTATTCGGGAAAAAGAAGGTTTTTATTTATTTATAGTCGGTAAAAAGAGGTAACAAAAATGAAGCAGAAGTTGGACATGCAGGGGAGTAATGAGTTAATGTTTGGAGCGGAATTACTCGACGGAAGAGTGCTTCAGGGATTACAGGACCGTTTCTGTGCCTGCAATAATTTATATTGTGTATGCTTAAGCCAGATGCAGGGGGTTGTGACCAAGGCATATGGTTCCAAGGAAGAACTGAATTATATTCATGAAAAAGTCGGTATGGCACGCCATATTGTGCTGCTGAACAGACTGATTACCTCTGAGATGGAAGATGTAGTGGAAGAACCTCTGGAAGAGGATTATTTGAAAATGAACGGTGTTGCAATCCGTGTAGGCGGTAAGATTGCAGCAATCTGGATTGTCATTGGTGTGCTTTCTGATATAGCCGCACCAGAACAGGAGATTCCGGAGAATATCCAGAAGACTACGACAAAGCAGTATTACAATTCACTTGATTTTTTAACCTATATATCCAAACAGTATTTTGCTACAAAGTTGGATGAGCTTCTGGCACAGGAAGCATTTGCCAAAAACAGGGAAATCCAGGAGCAGATTAAGACAGAATTACAGCGTACAGAGGTCATGACTTCTATCGTGAAAATGCTGGAGAGTGAAAATGGCTTTTCCAAAATTGCAGACGAAATTCTGACAGATGTATGCAATTATCTGAAAATCAGTAATGCAGCATTGCTCCGTATTAACCGGGATGGCGAGACTGCGGATATGATAAGTGAATGCTGTCTGGAGAAAGAGGATGCATTGATTGCAAAATGCCAGGGCATTTCCACTTCAGAATTTCCTTTTACCAATGGCAAGCCTTATATGATTTCAGCAGATTCCTTACTGCCGCCCGCATTTGCACAGTTTTTTGAAAAATGGAATATTCAGGCGGCAATCAGCCTGCCAATAGAGATTAACGGGGAAGCTGCCATGTATTTATGCTTCTTTGAACTGCGGAAACGCCGTATCTGGGATGTTTCCGATATTAAATTTTTAAATGAAGTAAAACAGATTGTGCAGAGTATTTTGATTAAGCGGATTACAAAGAATTCGCTGGCAAGTTCTTATGCATCCTTAGAGGCAATCCTTGAAAATGTAGGCTGTGGAATCTGTGTAAGGGATATGCTTTCGGAGAAGATTCTTTATACGAACCAGCAGTTTCACAGGTTATTTGCAGATGACCGGTTTGAAAAGCAGCAGGATGAGATTTTCCGTTCCGGTAATAAACGTTATGGAAACGGTAATTTTGTAGAATATTATTCCAAAGAGGATAACCGGTATTTTGATATTTATCATACCCAGATTAACTGGGTGGATGGCAGAATGGTTATGCTGCTGACGGTTTATGATGTGACGGATAAAAAGCTTTATCAGCAGAAGATTGAACGTCAGGCGAATAATGATTTCCTGACAGGACTTTATAACAGAATGCGTTGTGAGCATGATGTGGAAATCTATATCCAGAGAGCCAGGGAACAAGGTGGCAAGGGAGCACTCTGCTATATTGACCTGGATGACTTTAAGCATATTAATGATGGTCTGGGACATCAGTATGGGGATATTCTGCTGCAGACGATTTCAAGAAGCCTGCGGGGAGTGAACGGACTGGAATCTACCTGCTACCGCATGGGTGGTGATGAGTTTATCATCATTGTTAATCAGGAAGAATATCAGCATCTGGATGAGATTTTAACAGAGATTAGGAATATTTTCTCCAAGCCGTGGTTCTTAAAAGGTGGAGATTACTACTGTACCATGAGTATGGGGGTGGTATGTTTCCCGGATGACGGAGATAATGTACAGGAATTAATCAAAAAAGCAGATATTGCTTTATACGAAGCTAAAAAGGGCGGAAAAAACCGTATAGAATTCTATGATGAAAATGTAGAAGCGACATCCTTTAAGCGGCTTGATTTAGAGAAGAATATGCGTTATGCCACTACAAATTCCTGCCAGGAATTTGAGGTGTATTATCAACCGATTGTGGATATTTCCAAACCGGGAGACCCATGTAGTGGAGCCGAGGCACTTATCCGTTGGAATTCCGAGGCAATGGGGATGATTTCCCCGTCTGAATTTATTCCACTGGCAGAATATTTAGGCCTTATCAATCCAATCGGAAGCTTTGCATTGAAAGAAGCCTGCCGCCGTTGTAAATACTGGAATGACATGGGACATCCGGAGTATCATGTCAATGTAAATCTTTCGGTGGTACAGCTATTGCAGAATGATATGAAAGAAAAAGTCAGGGAAGTGTTGGAAGAGACAAAGATGGATCCGGCAAACCTTACCCTTGAAGTAACAGAGAGCCTTGCAATTAACGATATGAAGCGTATGAAGAAGATTCTTTCGGATATCAAGAGCCTTGGCGTAAAGGTTGCACTGGACGATTTTGGAACAGGCTATTCTTCCTTGAACCATATCCGTGAGCTGCCGATTGACATTATCAAGATAGACCGCTGCTTTATCATTGACATTGGAAAAGATGAGTATTCAGAGGCCTTTGTAAAGATGGTATCAGAACTGGCAGAGACCATCGGAGTACGGATTTGTGTAGAGGGGGTAGAGGAAACGGAACAGGTGGAGAAGCTCCGCAGCATGAAGGTGCAGTATATTCAGGGTTATTATTATGGTAAGCCAATGCGTGCAGAGGACTTTGAAAAGAAGTATCTGTAGAAATAAAAGAATGAGTAAAAAGCTGATGGAAGGAAAGCTTTTTACCCATTTTAAGTTTAGCAGTCTATCTCCAGTTCTACCGGACAATGGTCGGAACCAGGAACTTCCGTATGAATGGCAGCTCCCTTTAACTTCTCTTTTAAGGACTGGGAAACCAGAAAATAATCAATACGCCATCCGGCATTCTTTTCTCTTGCGTGGAAACGGTAGGACCACCAGGAGTAGATGCCTTCCTGTTCCGGGTAGAAATAACGGAAGGTATCGATAAAACCATTCTCTAAAAGAACAGAGAATTTTTCCCGTTCTTCATCTGTAAATCCGGCATTTTTACGGTTGGTTTTCGGATTCTTCAAATCAATTTCTTTGTGGGCAACATTCAGGTCACCGCAGAAAATAACCGGTTTCTTTTCTTCTAATCCCTTTAAATACTGTAAAAAAGCATCTTCCCATTCCATACGGTAGGAAAGCCTTGCCAGTTCGCTCTGGGAGTTTGGTGTGTAGCAGGTGATGAGATAGTAGTTTTCATATTCTAATGTGATAACACGTCCTTCTTCATCATGCTCCGGGATGCCAATGCCATAGCTTACAGAAAGAGGTTCCTTTTTGGTAAAGATGGCAGTGCCGGAATAGCCTTTTTTCTTCGCATAATTCCAGTACTGGTAATAGCCCGGAAGGGAAAGGTCAATCTGTCCTTCCTGCAGTTTAGTCTCCTGAATACAGAATGCATCTGCATTGATTTCATGGAAGAAATCTAAAAATCCTTTATTGACACAGGCACGTAAGCCATTTACATTCCAGGAAATAAATTTCATAGTGAGTCTCCTTTTTATTGATACATATCGGTGATTGCGAAAAAGCGGTGTTTTATTTGAAAAAGATCTGTATTCGAAGAATTGGTGGCTTATGTGAAGTGAAATGCCAGCAATTCTTAGCTGCATATTTTTCTTGATGGTAAACTGTCTTTCCGTTGCTTTGACCGGATGCCGTCACTGTCCGCCGGGTGCGGATGCCACATAATAACTGCAAGGGGCACTAAGAATTTCGAGGCATATTTTGTAAGGTCCGGCAATCGGCACAAATTCACATCCATGTTCATATGTGCCTCGCTGGCACGTCCCTGTGCCAGCGTTGCCGGGTGCCGGACGAAATTCCAAGTGCCCCTAACAGCCATTAAAAGGCATCCGTACTCCGGCGGACAGTACCGGCATCTTGTCAAACATTGGAAAGACTGCTTTCTATCACAAAAAGAAAAATATGCAGCTTAGAACTGCGGTATTTCATGTCAAAGCCACCGGTACTTCAAATACAGCCTTTTGAAATAATAATTTCTTTTCGCAATCACATATTTGTTTCATTATACCCATTAGACTGGATATTCTTCAAGAAAAATATTATACTATTTTTATATATAAAAATGCAACGTATTATGGAGTTATAAGCAAAGGAGGACATGCGATGTTAGAGAAGGTAGATTTAAACCGGAAGATGGGGAAAAAGGAATATAAGGAGTGGATGGACGATTTGCAGCCAAAGTTATCCTATCTGCAGAGAGCCTGTAAGGAACAGAAGATTCCGGTCATGATTGTATTTGAGGGATTTGGTGCAGCAGGAAAAGGAACATTGATTAATAAAATCATTGAGCCTTTAGACCCGAGGGGATTTTCCGTTTATGCTACTGCAGTGGAGACCAAGGAAGAGAAAATGCATCCGTTCCTGTGGCGTTTCTGGACGAAGATTCCATCCCAGGGAAGAATTGCAATTTTTGACAGAAGCTGGTACCGGAGAGTGTTGGTGGACCGCTTTGACGGTGTGACCACAAAGGAGCAGCTTGATTATGCGTTCGGAGAAATCTGTTCCTTTGAAAAACAGCTGACGGATGATGGCATGGTAATTATTAAGCTGTTCGCAGATGTGTCAAAGAAGGAGCAGAAGAAGCGTTTTGATAAGCTTCTGGAAGATAAGAAGACTGCATGGCGGGTAACAAAGGACGATTTGGCGAGAAATAAGCATTATGAAGAATATCTTGCCATGAATGAAGAAATGCTGGAAAAGACGGATTCTGAATATGCACCGTGGCATATTTTAGAATGTACCGACCGGGAATATGCAGCAGCAAAGATGACGGAAATCGTAGTTTCTGTGTTGGAGCAGGCAATCGCAGATAAGAAAGCCGAACAGGAGAAGAGGGAGCAGGAGAAAACAAAGGCGCAGGAAATAAAACAGGAAAAGGATACTTTGCAGGAAGCAGGAGCCGCATCACAAAAGGAGCAGGTACTTAAGAGCTCCGTACTGGCTGGAGTTGACCTTTCAAAGAAGATGGAAAAAGAGGAGTACAAAAAAGAACTTGCACGTCTTCAGGCAAGACTTTCCGAGCTTCATAATGAACTTTATAAATACCGGATTCCGGTGGTGCTGGCATTTGAAGGCTGGGATGCCGGTGGAAAAGGCGGAGCCATCAAACGGCTGACCCAGGCATTGGATCCAAGGGGGTATCAGGTAAATCCGGTGGCAGCACCCAATGATGCAGAAAAAACACATCATTATCTGTGGCGTTTCTGGAAACAGTTTCCAAAGGATGGTCATGTGGCAATATTTGACCGTTCCTGGTATGGCCGCGTTATGGTTGAGAGAATCGAAGGCTTCTGTCAGGAAGAGGAATGGAAGCGTGCTTACCATGAGATGAACGAAATGGAAGAGCAGCTGGCGCATCATGGAACCATTGTTTTAAAATTCTGGATGCACATTGATAAGGATGAGCAGGAGCGTCGTTTTAAGGAGCGTATGGAAAACCCGGCAAAGCAGTGGAAGATTACCGATGAGGACTGGCGCAACCGTGAGAAATGGGATGCTTACGAAAAGGCAGTGGATGAAATGCTGATTCGTACCTCTACCACTTATGCACCATGGATTTTAGTAGAGGCAGACTGCAAGTATTATGCCAGAATTAAAGTGCTTCGTACGGTGGTAGAAGCAATTGAGAAGCGTCTGAAAGAAGAAAAAGAACGGAAATAATTACCACTTGGTTCGTATTTCTTACCACTTATTCCAAAGGCATTTACAGAAAAATGTGTTTGTGTATAATGAGTGACATACACCATGGCCGATACTTGGCGCAGCACTGCTTTTGTCCATAGGCTTTGACAGCATGAAAGTGTATTTTGATAATGCGATGATGCAGCAGCCACAGGCAACGATTTATCTGGATGCATCATTTTCCGGCGTAACAATTATATATGAATAAGAAATAGCATAGAGAAAGCTGTCAGCAAAATTTTGCTGGCAGCTTTCTCTAATGTATTTTATGCCTGTGTGCCCGGAAGCCGGAGGCTTGATTTCATCAGCAGGGCTGCAATTGCGGCAGTGAGAATTTCCGTAATCCAGAAAGCATGGAATACGCACTGTGGACCAAAGGCTTTACAGAGAACAAATGCAAGCGGAATGATAAAAAGGATATAACGGAGCAGTGAAATAATTAAGGACTGTCCGCCCTTTGAAAGCCCTTCCAAAGCACCGGAGGCAGTAATGGATACGGTGGAAATCAGGAAACCACAGCAGATAATCCGAAGGGCATTGCTTCCCACGGAAATTGTGGTGGCATTGTCTGTAAACATTCCGATAAGGTAAGGTGATGCAGTAAAGCAGATAATCATACCAAGAAGCATAATGACACCGTTCATACAGAGGGTAAGATGATAGATTTTCTTCACACGCTTGATTTCACCGGCACCGTAATTGAAGCCCACCAGCGGACGCATCCCCTGGATAATTCCATTGGCAGGAAGGTAGAGGAAGGTCTGCAGTTTGTAATAGATTCCGACGACTACCACATAACACTGGTCATATGCGGCAAGGAGTCCGTTTAAAAATGAGATCAGTAAGGACGGCAGAGCCAGATTTAAGATGGCAGGAATGCCGATACCATATAATTTCAAATCAAGATGTTTGTCCCGGATAAGATATTTTCGACTAATCCGTACACTGATTGGGCGCAGAAAATAGGCAAAGAGATAAAAAATAAGAGTCAGCAGCTGTCCGATACCGGTGGCAAGGGCAGCTCCGCGCATTCCCATTTTCGGGAAGAAGCCAATTCCGAAAATCAAAAGCGGGTCTAAAATGATATTGGCAATACAGCCTAGCATCAGTCCAATCATGGAGACATTCATTCTGCCGACAGACTGAAAGACCTTTTCAAAGGTTAAATTCATCATAATAATGATACTGAATACAAATACAATATTTGCATATTCTACACCTGACTTAAGAACATTGCTGTCGGTGGTAAAGCGGCTTAAAAACGTAGGAATCAGGGCAATGCTTCCAATCGTTAAAATGACACCATGCAAAATAGAAAAGAAGAATCCATGGGTGGCAGCAATATTGGCTTTTTCCCCTTCTTTTGCACCAAGGTGAAAAGAAATTAAAGCATTAATTCCGACACCAAATCCAATTGCCACAGCATTGATAAAATTCTGCACCGGATAGACCAGGGAAAGGGCAGTCATGGCATCTTCACTGATTTTAGCCACAAACAGACTGTCTATAATATTATAAAGAGAATTTACCAGCATGGAGATAACCATAGGAAGTGCCATGGTAGTCAGCAGTGGTAAAATCGGTTTTTCTTTCATAAAATCTTCATTCATAATAATTGCTCCTTTTTTTCTTTTTTCTCACTAATCCAAAGTGTGAGAAAGAACAAAGAATGTGCCTTGGCACATTCTCGCACCTGCGGCGGTCGCTTGCGACATCTACCTTATACGCCGCAGTGTGCATCCTCGCGGAGCGTTTTTTACTTTACAGGAAAGCAATTTCCTGTAAAGTAAAAAACGCCACACAATTATCACAAGGATAATTGTGTGGCGAAAAGTAGTCAGACTAGAAAAATCCACACCAGTTTTAGCGTTATGAAAATAGCATAAATCATAGGAAAAGTCAAGATAATATCATAGAGCGGAAGAAGATGGCTTGAATATGAATTGGAACATTCAATAGAAAAATGATTGACAAATACCCTATGAGGGTATAATATGAGCATACCGGTAGGGGGTATATGACTATCGGGAAATGTGTATTGGAATGTGAAGATAGAAGGGAGCCTGACTATGGCAGAAGAAAAAGAGATGTGTTCATCCTGCTGCGAACGGAAGAAGCACAGACAGGAAGCAGAATATCAGGATTTATTAAAACGCTTGAACCGGATTGAAGGACAGGTGCGGGGTGTAAAGAAAATGTTGGAAGAAGACCGTTACTGTGTGGATATTTTAACGCAGGTGTCTGCAATTAATTCTGCACTGAACTCCTTTAATAAAGTGTTGTTAGCGGAGCATATCAAATCCTGTGTGGTGGATGACATCCGTGCCGGAAAGGAAGAAGCGGTGGATGAGCTTTGTGCGACCCTTCAGAAACTGATGAAATAGAGGAGGACAAAAGTGTGAAACAGGAACGTTATGAAGTCACAGGTATGACGTGTTCTGCATGCTCTTCCCGTGTGGAAAAGTGTGTGTCAAAGATTGACGGAGTGGAAAATGTATCCGTAAATCTGCTGACCAACAGTATGCAGGTGTCCTATGACGAGAATAAGGTCAATGAAGATATCATTGTATCAGAAGTAGAGAAGGCAGGTTATGGTGCTGCACCGGCAAATGCCGGAAATGAGAAACGTACCGGCAAAGGGAAAAGGATAAATAAGGCAGAGCAGGAAATTCATGAGATGAAAATCCGTCTGATCTGGTCTGTTATTTTTCTGATTCCGATGATGTATATTTCCATGCACCATATGTTTTATGAATGGTTTGGAATTCCGGTACCGGGATTTATCAAGGCTGCATTTCACGGAGATGAGAATGCACTGGCATTTTCCTTTTCCCAGTTTTTATTGCTGATTCCGATTATGTATCTGAACCGGAAATATTTTATTGTAGGATTTAAGAATCTTTTTGTACACAGAAGCCCGAATATGGATTCGCTGATTGCACTTGGGGCATCGGCTTCCGTTATCTATGGTGTATTTGCCATTTTCCGGATTGGTTATGGTCTGGGACATCAAGATATGGCACTGGTAAGCCGGTACAGCATGGATATTTATTTTGAGTCTGCAGGAATGATTCTGACTTTGATTACCGTTGGAAAATATTTAGAGAGCCGTTCCAAAGGAAAGACCAGTGAAGCTATTGAGAAGCTGATGGACTTGGCTCCGAAGCAGGCAAAGGTCTTAAGAGATGGCAAAGAAGTTACGGTTCCGGCAGAGGAACTGGTAAAAGGTGATTTGGTGCTGGTTCGTCCCGGTGAAACCGTTCCGGTGGACGGAGTGATTGAAGAGGGACAGTCAAGCCTCGATGAATCTGCCATTACAGGGGAGAGCATTCCGGTATATAAGGAAGTGGGAGATACTGCAATTTCCGCAACGATTAACCAGAATGGTTTCTTGAAAATCCGTGCATCCAAAGTCGGGGAAGATACCACCATCAGCCAGATTATTCATCTGGTGGAAGAAGCTGGCTCCAGTAAAGCACCGATTGCCAAGATGGCAGATAAGATTGCAGGAGTCTTTGTGCCGGTGGTTATTACAATTGCCGTGATTGCTGCAATCATCTGGCTCATCAGTGGGGCAACCTTTGAATTTGCACTTTCTATTGGAATCGCGGTGCTGGTTGTTTCCTGTCCGTGTGCCCTTGGACTTGCGACACCGGTAGCTATTATGGTAGGAACCGGAAAAGGTGCAGAAAACGGAATCCTGATTAAGTCCGGCGAAGCACTGGAAACGGCGCACAGTATCGATACCGTAGTTATGGATAAGACCGGAACCATAACAGAAGGTAAGCCAAGAGTTACAGATGTGAGTGTTGGAACCACAGAATTAAACGAAAAAGAATTTGTGGCAATTGCAGCAGGCGTTGAGCAGGGAAGCGGGCATCCGCTGGCACAGGCAATTCTGCAGTATGCGAAAGAGCAGGAGATTATGCCCCTTGCTATGAAGAATTTTAAGACAATTCTGGGCAGAGGAATTGAGGCTGAAGACGAAAATGCATCTTATTATGCGGGAAACGAAGCCTTTATGAAAGAAAAGGGAGTGTCATTGGATGACCTTGGAGATACTCTGGACAAGCTGGCAGAAGAAGGAAAGACTCCATTAATCTTTGCGAAAAATAACAGCCTTCTGGGTATCATTGCAGCAGCAGATGTGGAAAAGAAAACCAGCCGCTATGCCATTGAAGCATTCCGTAAGATGCACATTGAGGTAGTAATGCTGACCGGAGACCATAAACGTACCGCCGAAGCTATTCGTAAGAAGCTTGGAATTCCAAAAGTAATTGCAGAAGTATTGCCGGAGGATAAGGAACGGCATATTGCCAAACTGCAGCAGCAGGGACATAAGGTTGCCATGATTGGAGACGGAATCAATGATGCACCGGCACTGGCAAGAGCCGATGTAGGAATTGCCATTGGAGCAGGAACAGATGTGGCAATCGAAAGTGCAGATGCGGTACTGATGCGGAATGATCTGATGGATGCCGTAACAGCCATCCGGTTAAGTAAAGCGGTTATCCGCAATATCAAGGAGAACCTGTTCTGGGCATTCTTCTATAACAGCATTGGAATTCCACTGGCAGCAGGCGCTTTATACCCGGCATTTCATATTAAATTAAATCCGATGTTCGGTGCAGCAGCAATGAGCTTAAGCAGCGTCTGTGTAGTATGCAATGCTCTCCGGTTAAAGCTTTTTAAACCGCAGCGATTAGAGCAGACAGCAGGAAATGTGGCAGAACAGATAGCGGAAAAAGCAGCAGGAAGTCAGATAGAACAGTCAGCAGAAAAAGTGACAGATAATAATGAAAATGATAAGGAGGATAATAAAATGAAAGAAACACTTAAAATTGAAGGAATGATGTGTGAACACTGTAAGAAACATGTGGAAGAAGCATTAAATGCCATGGAAGGAGTAAAGGCAGCTGTCAACCTTGAGACAAAGAGTGCTGAAGTAACCATGGACAAAGAGATTCCGGATGCAGCATTTGCAGAAGTGATTGAAAAAGCAGGATATCAGCTTACCGGTGTTGAAAAATAACAAAATAACGTTATAAAAATCAAAAAAAATTAGGAAAAATGCAAGAAAAAAATTCCCTTATGCTATAAAGTTATGTTATAATAAGCATAATTGAAACAACATGAGCGAAGGCAGAGGGAAGAAGTTAGGAGGACGGTTCCCGCAAAAGGAACCGTCCTCTTTTACTTTACAGGAAATTGCTTTCCTGTAAAGTAAAAAACGCTCCGCGAGGATGCGCACTGCGGCGTATAAGGTAGATGGCGCAAGCGACCGCCGCAGGCGCGAGAATGTGCCAAGGCACATTCTTTATTCCGCGAGTAGCGGAAAAACCACAGCACATGATGGACAGACAGGAGGAACAGTTTTTATGTGGTCATATGACAGTGTATTTTATCAGATTTCAACATTGGGATTTTGCGGGGCACCAACAGAAAATGATGGTGTTCTGGCTCATCGGATAAAGAAAGTGGAAGACTGGATTCCGCATATGGTAAAGCTTGGAGTGGATGCAATATATTTCTGTCCGGTTTTTGAATCAGACCGTCACGGTTATGATACCAGGGATTATACAAAGTTAGATGTAAGACTTGGAACCAATGAGGACTTTAAAGAAGTATGTGGAAAATTACATGACAACAATATCAAAGTAGTGTTGGACGGAGTGTTTAACCATGTGGGAAGAGGCTTCTTTGCATTTCAGGATTTACTGAAAAACAGAGAGAATTCTCCATATAAGGACTGGTTCACAAATGTGAATTTTGGCTGGAATAATAATTATAACGACGGACTTTCCTATGAAGGCTGGGAAGGACATAATGAGCTGGTAAAACTGAATTTGCGGAATGAAGAAGTAATCCGGCATATCTTTTCAGCAGTAGAAGGATGGATAAAAGAATTTGATATTGACGGACTGCGTCTGGATGTTGCATACAGTCTGGATATGGATTTTGTAAGAAGATTACGTCAGTTCGTAGATTCGAAAAAGGATGATTTTTATCTCCTGGGCGAGATGATTCATGGTGATTATAATCGTCTTTTGGATGAACAGAATATGTTGCATAGTGTAACAAATTATCAGGCATATAAGGGAATGTGGTCCAGCTTTAATGACCGCAACCTCTTTGAAATCAATTATACCCTGGAGCAGCATTTCTGCGGAATGTATCAGGGCAGGCATCTTTTGAATTTCCTGGATAATCATGATGTGAACCGTCTGGCAAGCACTTTAAGGGAAAAAGAACATCTTCCACTGGTATATGCAATGCTGTTTGCAATTCCTGGCATCCCATGTGTCTACTATGGAAGTGAATGGGCTGCAGAAGGAAAGAAAGAAAATGGTGGGGATGAAGCACTCCGTCCGTCTTTTGAAGCACCGGAATGGAATGAACTTACCGATTATATTTCCAGACTGGCGAAGGTTCATAAATCGGAAAAAACACTTTGCTATGGCAGCTACCGCAAGGTATTCTTAACAAACCGGCAGATTGTATTTGAGAGAAGCTTTGATGGTGAGCGGATTCTTGTGGCAATCAATCTGGAAGAGAATCCCTTCCATGCATCCTTTGATGCAGGAGCAGCAGAAGCAGTTGACCTGCTGACCGGAGAAAAAGCGGTATTTCAGGGTGGTCTCGATATGCCGGCATTTTCCGCAGCTTATTTAAAGATAACCGGATAAAAAGACAATGCATAAGAATAAGAGATAAGAGCTATAAGGAGGAAGAGCAGTAATGGCAGAGAAACGTAAATCTTCAGAAAAAAATAATATAGGAAAGAAACTGGCAATTGGATTAATTGCAGTAATTTCACTTCCGATTCTTCTGGTTGGACTTGCCGGAATTATCATAATGCATCTGGTACAGAATACAGCATTAAATGCAGGTGTGGGAACGATTATTTTAATTGTGGTTTTAGCGGTATTTGTGGCAGGTTCCCTGTGGCTTGCAGTAGCAATTGCCGGAAAACTGAAAGCTGTAATTGGCAGTATGGATAAGATTGCGGATGGAAGCCTTCAGTTAGAAGAACCAAAACATAATGAAAAAAATGATGAAATCAGCAAATTATTAGGCTCTGCCAATGATATGGTAAGAAGTTTTGCACAGATTGTGACCGGAATCCGTAGAGCCAGCAGGGAATTAAGCGAACTGTCTACGACATTCAGCCAGTCCTTTGACACTATGAATGAAGCGTTGGATCAGGTGAGCGGTGAAGTTGCTTCCATTACAGATAATACCGTTTCACAGGCAGAGAAAACACAGCATGTACAGCAGAAAGTAGCAGAAATCGGCAATGCTATTGAAGTAATTGCCAGCAATATTACACTTCTTTCAGACAGTGCATTAAAAATGAAAGACTGCAATGAATCAGCAGAGGTGATTATGCAGCAGCTGGTGGAAATCAGCAGACAGAACAGGCAGTCTATTGATGAAGTGCAGAGCCAGACAGACAGAACCAATCAGTCTGCCTTACAGATTCGTACTGCAACAGAGATTATTGCAGGAATTGCAAGCCAGACAAATCTGCTTGCTTTAAATGCAAGTATTGAAGCTGCACGGGCAGGAGAACAGGGAAAAGGATTTGCCGTAGTTGCAGAAGAAATCCGTACCTTGGCAGACCAGTCCAGAGAGTCTTCAGAGCAGATTAATAAAATTGTTAATGAACTGATTGATAATTCTAATGTCAGTGTAGAGATTACCGGAAAAGTATCAGAAGCATTTGAACAGCAGAATACAAAGATTCGTGAGACAGAGACAATCTTTACTGCCTTGAATCATGAAATTGAAAGTGTCAGCACTTCTATTCAGGGAATCAATTCAGAAGTCGGTGGCTTGAATGAACATAAGAGTGCCATTGAAGAGAAAATGGATTCGCTTGCTGCAGTAGCAGAGACAAATACAACAAGTGCCAGAGATACATCTGAGGCAATGAACGAGTTTGAAGCTTTGGTAGAAGAATGTAAGAATGCAACTGCCAGAATTACTTCTGTAGTAGCAGAACTGGATGAAAATATCCGTAAGTTTAACGTTTCTTCCATGAAAGAAGAAGTAGAGAAAAACATGATGTAATAAACGGTATACAATTGCAAAGAGAAGGGTATTCCACAGGCCGAAGGAGTGCATATGGAATACCCTTTTGTGTATCTTTAAGGAGATTAAAATGAAAACAGAGATTTATACGATACCAATACAGGATGCATTTGCAGAGGAAAGCGAATGTCCGGTCTGCAGAATGTATCAGAAATTAGAAGAAAATGCTATCAATTATACCATTGGACCGGGTGCAAGTTACATGGAGGGAGATATCCGGGAGCAGAGCGATGAACAGGGCTTCTGTCAGAAACATTTGGGAATGTTATATGAATATCCGAATAAATTAGGACTTGCCATGATGTTAAAGACCCATATGGATAAGACAGCTAAGGAGTTAAAAAAAGCAATGAAAGCACCACTGCCTCAGGCGGCCGTACTTTTCAAGAAAAAGAGCCAGCCAGTCCATCCGGTGATTACCTTTGTGGAAGAAAAAGAGAAAAAGTGTTTTGTGTGTGATTACATTAATCACAGCTTTACAAATTATATCAATACCATTTACTATTTATATGAAAAAGAAGAAGACTTCCGCAAACAGTTTGCAGCATCCAAAGGCTTTTGTGTAAATCATTATAAAGTTCTGTTTTCCGGTGCTCCGGAATATATGGGCAAGAAATACCTGAATGAATTTCTGATGACTTTAAATGAGACTTTTATTAACGGATATGAGAGGGTGCGGGATGATTTAGAATGGTTCATCTGTAAGAATGATTACCGTTATAAGGAGCAGCCTTGGAAGAATGCAAGGGATGCACTGCAGAGAGGACTGGTAAAGGCAGGAAGTATCATGGAGGCAGAAGAAACGAAGGAATAGGTAGAAGTAATAAAAGAAAAGGGGATAGAAGAAGACGTAAGAGCAACAGGTAAATAAAAACAGGAAAGAGAGGTATTTATGACAAGCTATATTTTACTGGTAGCAGCAGTGATTTTATTGTGCCTGTCATTGAATAAAATGTCCTACAAATTGGGAATTCCAATGCTGTTGGCATATATTCTTCTTGGCATGATGTTTGGAACAGATGGAATTTTAAAGATTCCTTTTGATAATTTTACGATTGCCGAACAGATTTGTACGGTGTCCTTAATTTTTATCATGTTTTACGGTGGATTTGGAACCAACTGGAAACAGGCAAAGCCGGTGGCTGGTAAAGCAGTATTATTATCAACAGTGGGTGTGATACTGACCGCAGTAACAACCGGAGCATTCTGTCATTTTATATTGAAAATGGATTTCTGGGAAAGTATGCTGATTGGCTCTGTAATCAGTTCTACGGATGCGGCATCGGTCTTTTCAATCCTTCGTTCCAGACGGCTGAATCTTAAGAACAATACTGCATCCATGTTGGAGGTGGAAAGTGGTAGTAATGACCCATGTTCTTATATGCTGACCGTAATTATATTAACAATAATGAGCGGAGAATTAAGTGGTTTTTCGCTGGTTGTCATGATATTCTCACAGATTACTTTTGGTATATTAGTGGGGGTAGTTGTGGCACTGGCAGCAGCATTCATTTTAAAAAAAGTGAATTTTGCAACGGATGGATTTGATACGATATTTGTATTCAGCATGGCACTGGTATCCTACGCCGGAGCATCCATGATAAATGGAAATGGTTATCTGGCAGCATACATTGCCGGAATTATCCTTGGCAACACTCCACTTCATCACAAAAAATCACTGGTGCATTTCTTTGATGGAATCACCGGATTGATGCAGATGCTGATTTTCTTCCTGCTTGGTCTGCTGGCATATCCATCCCAGTTGCCGAAGATACTGCCGATTGCACTGGCAATTGCGGTATTTTTAACATTTGTGGCAAGACCGGTTTCTGTATTTGCTATCTTGATGCCATTCCGCTGTCCGGTAAAGCAGCAGCTTCTGGTGTCCTGGGCGGGACTTCGTGGAGCGGCATCCATAGTATTTGCAATTATGACAACAGTAAGCCCGGCATATACGAAAAATGATTTGTTCCACATAGTTATTTTCATTGTCCTGTTCTCTATCAGTATTCAGGGTACACTGCTTGGACTGGTGGCAAAGAAGCTTGACATGATAGACGAAAATGGCAACGTCATGAAGACCTTCAGTGACTACTCCGATGAAATGCCGGTGGAGTTTGTTAAAATCAGCATCAAGGCGGGACATCCATGGGAGAACCGCAAGATAAAAGACCTTACGTCCCTGCCGGGTTTATTACTGGTGCTGATTCTAAGAGGCGAGGAGCGTATCATTCCAAATGGCAACACGGTAGTGCTTGCCGGAGACAAGATTGTCTTAAGTGCTTTATCTCCGGAAGAAAATCTTGGCATCTGTCTGACAGAAATCCCAATCGAAAAAGACAGCAAGTGGATTGGAAAGCCATTATCCAGAATAAAACTGGGAGAAGAGAAGCTGGTTCTTGTTCTAAAGCGGAATGAGAAGGTTGTGATACCGAACGGAAATACTGTGATTCGTGAAAATGATGTGCTGGTAATCAGCCAGTTATAGATATATTTTTTTGAATCTTGAAGAATAGCAGGAGTGTTCGCCGAAGTGCAGATGCATTTTAAGGGCTGTTAAGGGCACTTGGAATTTCGTTAGATATTAGGCAATGCCGGCACAAGGATGTGCCGGCAAGGTGCATAGGAACATGGATGTGACTTTGCACCGGTTGCCGGATATAAAAATGATTTTTCGAAATTCTTAGTGCCCTTTACAGCACTTAGACAGCATCTGTATTCGGTGAAGAGTACTGCTATTTTTAAAAATTTAAAAATATATGCAACAGAATGGAATTCAGCGACACTATATATATGAGACCGGTCAAAGGAAAGGACTTAGGAAGGTATAGGGTGAGCATATGGAACAGGAACTGCAGCTGGTGTGCAGGGCACAAAGTGGGGATACCGGTGCATTTGCACAATTATATGAAGGCGTTTATCAGGACTTGTATCGCTTTGCGTTATATGTGCTGAAGCATCCGCAGGATGCACAGGATGTGGTCAGTGATACCGTGATGGATGCATTTGCACAAATCGGGGAGCTTCGGAAATCAGAAGCGTTCCGGGCGTGGATATTCCGTATTTTAAGTAATAAGTGCAAACGGAAATTAAAAGAGTATGCGACCCGGCCGGAAGAGCTGACACCGGAGCTTTTAGAGCATCTGGGAAAATCCGGAATGGATGAGCATGCAGCAGTCCGGAGCCTGTTCTTTGAGCTGCCTTCCGAGGAACGAATGATTATCGCCATGCATTTATTCTGTGGGTATAGCAGTAAGGAAATCGGAAAACTGTTAGACCTTAACGAAAATACCGTCCGCTCAAAAGAGAGCCGGGGAATAAAGAAAATGGTGGAGAAATATTGGAAGTGAGAAACGGAAGATATGCAAAAAGTCTGGAAAACAACAGGAAATTCAGATGAGATGGAGGTGCCGGTATGAATGAACAGGAGATTTTAACCCAGTTAAGAAAAGCGGCGGAAGAGATAGAGATACCAGAGGCTCTGAAGCCGGAACAGATAGAAAAACAATTACAGGAACAGAAAGCAAAACAGCAGCAGGAAAATCAGCACTTGAAACCGAAAAAATCGAAGAAAATAATTCCATGGCGCAGACTTGGAAGTATGGTGGCAGTGCTGGCACTGGTAGTATGCAGCGGAATTTATATAACAGTGACCCGTGTTGATAAGAATTCCGGTACAGGGCAGACGGATTCCATAGCAATGACGGATACGCAGCAGACTGTGGGAGAAGCTGGTGAAACAGAGGAAGCGGAGCATGTGGATGTGGCTTCTCTTGGAACAATGTATCATCGTGCATCGGATTATAAGGAGGTATATCAGACTCTTCTTAAGGGGTATCAGCAGAACTGGATAGAAGGGGAAATGAGCGCAGAGACGAGCACTGCGACATCGGAAGATAAGGCTTCCGGCAATGCAGCAAAGGATGAGAGTGCCGATATGGATTTATCGGAGGGCAGCAAGGAAGGCGGAAAAGATTATTCTACGACAAATCTTCAGATGGAAGGCGTAGACGAGAGTGATATTGCCAAAATTGATGGCAGTTACATTTACACTGTAGAGGATAAATATATTGTTATAACAGATATCCGGGATGGAAAATTAGAAGAAGTAACACGATTTTTACCAAAAGATTGTGGTGCGGCAGACCGGGTGATGGAAATTTATGTGGATGGAGACCAGCTGATTCTGGTTGTGCAGGGCTATGAGACATCCTTGGACGAAAGCAGCAAAGCTGGCTCTGATAAGGAAAACTCAGATAAAGAAAGCTCAGATGAAGAAATTGCTGTATCAGATGCTTCTGAAGACAGTGCATTCTGCTATAAAATGAATGGAAAAAGCACCACACAGATTCAGGTATACAGTATCGTAGACCGCAGGAATCCGGAATTTGAAGGAAGATTAATCCAGGATGGTTATTATAATACTTCCCGGAAAATCGGAGATGTAGTCTATCTTTTTACACAGTATCATATGACATCCGATGTGGTGGGATATGTAGAAAAGGAATATACCTCAGTGATTCCGAAGGTAAATGGAGAGAAGGTTGCCGCCGGTGAAATTTATCTGCCGGAGTCATCAGGAGAAAGTGGTATACTGGTTTCTTCACTGGATGTAAATAAGCCGGATAAAGTGCTGGACAGTAAGCTTGTAATCTCTGGATATGCCCAGACTTATATCAGCAAAGATGCCCTGTATTTATATGAGGAAGATTATGATGGGGCAATGATTACCAATATTGCGAAATTTGCACTGGATGAGGGCAGAATCAGTGGCGTGGCGGCAGCGGCAGTAAGTGGTTATGTCAGAGATACCTTTGCAATCAATGCCAGTGATGGATATCTTCGGGTATTGACCACCGATTATAGCACAGAGGATGAGGTGAATGCACTTTATATTCTGGATGAGAACATGAAATTAACCGGACAGTTGACGGGCATTGCACCGGGAGAAGAAATCTATGCCGCCCGCTTTATGGGAAACACTGGTTACTTTGTAACCTACCGGAATACCGACCCACTGTTTACCGTGGATTTATCAGACCCGGCAAAACCGGAAATTATCGGCGAACTCAAGGTGACCGGCTTCTCCGAATATCTGCATTTCTGGGATGATACACATTTGCTGGGCATCGGTTATGAATCTGATGAGAATACCGGAAATATAGAAAACATTAAGCTTTCCATGTTTAATATAGAAAATCCGGGAGAAGTAACCGAAGAAGCAAAGCTGGTATTAAAGGATGTAGATTATAGCGAAGCATTATATGATTATAAGAGTGTCATCATTTCAAAAGATAAGAATTTAATCGGTCTGGTTTGTGAGGATTATAGCGGCAGCAGAACAAAGCAGACCTACCAGATATATTCCTATGAAAATGGAACCTTTAAGAAACAGGCAGAAATTCCGGGCATTAACGGAGTTAATTACGAAAATGTCCGTGGAATGTATAGTGGCAATGTATTTTACCTCTGGATTAATGATAACATTACATCCTATGACATGACCGATGGATTTAAAATGTTAAAGGAGCGGGAGTGATTCTTGCAAAACTTTCCCGATAGCTTTATAATGACAGTATATGTGCCGGGTGGTGGTATGAAAATATCATCACCCGGCAACTTATGCAGAATCGGTGACTGCGAAATGGAAAAAGGATAAACGAAAAACGAAATGTCTGTCTGCCCAATGTTTGACAAGATGCCGCCTTCTGTTCACCTATGGGCGAATACATTTACGCAGGCTGTTAGGGGCTCTTAGAATTTTAATAATATCTGGCAACGCTGGTACAGGGACGTACCAGCGAGGTGCAGAGGAACATGGATGTGACTTTGCACCGTTTGCCATATATAAAAGAATTATTTCAAAATTCTTAGAGCCCCTTGCAGCCGGAGTGGTATTCGCTATGGGTGAACAAAAGGCGCATCCAGTTAAAGCAGCGGTAAGACATCTTCATTATCATTTTCCATTTCGCAGTCACCATAACAACAAGTGCAAGGGAGAATAAGCATGCAATATAGAGAAAATCCGGGAAACAAAGACCAGCTGTCCATCTTAGGCTATGGCTGCCTGCGTTATTCTAAGAAAGGAACCGCAATCGACCAGGAAAAGGCAGAGCGGGAGATGGCAGCGGCAGTGGAAGCCGGGGTCAATTATTTTGATACCGCATATACTTACGGTGGAAGTGAAGCCTGCCTGGGAAAGTTCTTAGCAAAAGGCTATCGTGATAAGGTAAAAATTGCCACCAAGCTGCCACATTATTATATTAAGGCAGAAGGGGATATGGAGCGGTATTTTAAGGAACAGTTAGAACGCCTTCAGACAGACCATGTGGAATATTATCTGATGCATATGTTAAATGATATTGCAGCATGGGAGCGGCTGACTGCGCTTGGAATACAGGACTGGATTACAGAGAAAAAGAAAAACGGTCAGATTGGAAATATCGGATTTTCTTTCCATGGCGGAGCCACTCAGTTTAAGAAAATTATTGATGCCTATGACTGGGATTTCTGTCAGATACAGTATAATTATATGGATGAGCATACCCAGGCAGGAACCGAAGGCTTAAAATATGCTGCAGCAAAGGGACTTCCGGTGATTATCATGGAGCCACTGCGGGGCGGCAGGCTGGTGAATGCACTGCCAAAGGATGCCAAAGCAATTTTTGCATCTGCAGAACCGCATCGTTCCCCGGCAGAATGGGGACTCCGCTGGATATGGAACCATCCGGAGGTGACAGTAGTGCTTTCCGGAATGAATGATATTGCACAGGTAGAGGAAAATGTAAGGATTGCATCGGATGCCACAGCAGATGCATTGACAGAGAAAGACTTGGAAATCTTTGAAAAGGTAAAGAAATCCATTAACCAGCATATGAAGGTACCTTGTACCGGCTGCGGCTACTGTATGCCATGCCCGCATGGAGTAGATATTCCAACCTGTTTTGCAGCATATAATACACGCTATACCGACAGCTTTTATTCCGGCATGAAGGCATATATTATGTGTACCACATTAAAAACCAATCCGACCAACGCTTCAAAATGCCGTCAGTGCGGAAAATGTGAGAAACACTGCCCACAGTCCATTGCCATCCGGCAGGAATTAAAACAGGTGGCAAAGAAGATGGAGAATCCGGTTTATAAGGTGGCAAGAGCGATTTCGAAGCGCATTGGAAAGTATTAGAAAAAAATATTATGAAATTTTGTAAAAAATAAAGGAAATTTGAAGGTGGACACAGAATTATAATAGCAGGGGTCGAATGACGTCCTCACAATGGTAAAGATGATGGCAGTGCATTTACATCATGAAATGGTGATGTGACAGGAAGGGAGAAGATAAGGATATGACAATTCGGGAACGGATGGAGCGCATGGAGCATGAGATGTTAAGCCCTTATGCAGCATTAAGCGAGAATTCCAAAGGACGGGATTATCCGGAGGCACCTTGTGATATACGTCCCGTATACCAGAGAGACAGAGATCGTATTCTCCACTGTAAGGCATTCCGCCGTCTGAAGAATAAGACGCAGGTGTTCTTAACACCGAAGGGTGACCATTATCGTACCCGTATGTCGCATACCTTAGAGGTATCACAGAATGCCAGAACCATTGCAAAGGCACTGCGGCTGAATGAAGATCTGGTGGAAGCCATTGCATTAGGGCATGATTTGGGACATACGCCATTTGGTCATGCCGGAGAGCGGGTGCTAAATGAACTTTGCTCCGGTGGTTTTAAACATAATAAACAGAGCGTACGTATCGTAGAGAAATTGGAAAAAGGCGGACAGGGACTGAACCTGACCTGGGAAGTGCGGGATGGCATTTTAAATCATCAGACCAGTACGATGCCGCATACACTGGAAGGCAAAATCGTCCGTTTCTCTGATAAAATCGCCTATATTCATCATGATATCGATGATGCGGTGCGTGGAAAGATAATGGTGGAAGAAGATATTCCAATCGAGATACGGAAGGTATTGGGAAAGAATTCGGCAGACCGGCTGGATACACTGATTCATGATATTATAACCAACAGCATGGATAAGCCGGATATCATTATGTCCGATGAAATTTTCCAGGCAATGCAGGATTTACGGAAGTTCATGTTTGTAAGCGTATATACCAATCCCATTGCCAAAGGAGAAGAGACAAAGGCAGAAGGATTACTCAGCAAACTGTTTACATATTATATGGAACATCCGATGACAATGCCGGCGCAGTATACCGATATGATTGCGGAAGGCGAAGAGGAAGAACGGGTAGTATGTGATTATATCGCAGGAATGACCGACCAGTATGCAATTGCCAAATTCTCAGAATATTTTGTACCGAAGGCTTGGCAGGTGAATTAAGGAATGGCATATTATTCAGATGAATTAATAGAAGAAGTACGTTCCAGAAATGATATTGTAGATGTGATTTCCGGATATGTACGGTTGACAAAAAAAGGCAGCACGTATTTTGGACTGTGCCCCTTCCATAATGAAAAGACCGGTTCTTTTTCCGTATCACCGAATAAGCAGATGTATTACTGCTTTGGATGCGGAGCAGGCGGAAATGTATTTACCTTTCTGATGCAGTATGAGAACTTTTCATTCCCGGAAGCGATGGAAGCATTGGCAGAGCGTGCCGGAATCGAACTGCCGAAGCAGGAAATGAGTGCCCAGGCAAAGAAAGAAGCAGACAAACGCCAGATTCTGTTAGAGATTAACAAGGCAGCCGGCAAATATTATTATATGCTGCTGCGGAGCGAACACGGAAAACAGGCGTATGAATATTTTAAAAAGAGAGAATTATCGGATGCCACCATGCAGAAGTTTGGGCTTGGCTATTCGGATAAATACAGTGATGATTTGTACCGTTATTTAAGAAAACTTGGATATGATGATGCAATCTTAAAGGAATCCGGTCTTGTGTCCATTGACGAAGTCCGGGGCGGACATGATAAATTCTGGAATCGTGCCATGTTTCCGATTATGGATGTGCATAATAAAGTAATCGGATTTGGTGGACGAGTCATGGGGGATGGCGAACCGAAGTATCTGAATTCGCCGGAGACCAAAGTCTTTGATAAGAGCCGGAATCTGTATGCATTGAACTTTGCAAGACAGACCAAGAAACCGCAGATGCTCTTATGTGAAGGCTATATGGATGTAATTGCACTGCATCAGGCAGGTTTTGACAATGCAGTGGCATCCTTAGGAACCGCGTTTACCAGTGGACATGCCAGTCTGCTGAAACGATATACGAAGGAGGTTTATCTTACCTTCGACAGCGACGGTGCCGGAATTAAGGCGGCACTTCGTGCAATCCCGATTTTAAAAGAAGTAGGGCTGACAGCCAAAGTCATCAACATGAAGCCGTACAAAGACCCGGATGAATTCATCAAGGCACTTGGAGCGGAAGAATACCAGAAGCGGATTGATGCGGCAGAAAACAGCTTTATGTTTGAAATCAGGATTTTAGAGCAGAAATATGATATGAAGGATCCGGAAGGAAAGACCGCATTCCAGACAGAAGTGGCAAAGAAACTGCTTGATTTTACCACGGAACTGGAACGGAACAATTATATGGAAGCTGTGGCGGATAAATATCATATGAGCTTTGAAGCACTCCGGAATCTGGTAAACCAGCTGGGCACCCAGGGAGGACTTGTAAAAGAGCGGACACCGCTTAAGAGTGGGCTGAATGAGAAGAAGCATAAGAAAGAGGACGGCATGAAGCAGTCCCAGAAATTGCTTTTGACCTGGCTCATAGAATATGATAATCTGTACGATAAAATCAAAGATATCATTACACCGGAAGATTTTACGGAAGACATTTTCCGTAAGGTGGCAGAGCTTCTCTACGAGCAGAAGAAGTCGGGTACTGTCAATCCGGCACAGATTATCAGTTTATTTGCAGAAGAAGAGGAACAGCGGGAAGTTGCAGAGCTCTTCCATGCGAGAATCCATGAAGTGGATTCTGCTGCAGAACGGGATAAGGCGTTAAAAGAGACGATTCTGCGGGTGAAGGATAATAGCATCACCTATCGTTCGGCGCACTTAGAACCTACGGATATGCAGGGCTTGCAACAGCTTGTGGCAGATAAGAGAACCTTGCAGAATATGGAGAAAATGCATATTTCTATAGATTGAGGACAAAATACTATTTAGTCCCGTTTATATGACGAATCATGAGAGGATGAACAAGAAAATGGATGAAAAGATGGAAAAGACTACGAAAAAGACAACAAAAGCTGCAAAAAGTGCTCCGGCAGCAAAAGACGAAAAGATGAGCATTGAGGAGAAAAAAGCAAAATTGCAGGAAAAACTCCAGGAACTCCTTGCACTGGCAAAGAAGAAAAAGAACAGCCTTGAGTATCAGGAAATCAGCGAGTTCTTCAAGGACATGGAACTGGATGCAGATGAGTTTGAGAAAATCCTAGACTTCCTTGAGACCAATAACATTGATGTGCTTCGAATCATGGATGATGACGATATTGATGATGATATCATCTTAGATGACGAAGACGAGGTAGAGGTAGAAAAGATTGATTTATCGGTACCGGACGGCGTATCTATTGAGGATCCGGTCCGTATGTATTTAAAGGAAATCGGTAAAGTACCTCTTTTAAGTGCAGAAGAAGAAATCGAACTGGCAAAGAGAATGGAATTAGGTGACCAGGAAGCAAAGAAACGTCTGGCAGAAGCAAACCTTCGTCTGGTGGTAAGTATTGCAAAACGTTATGTAGGACGTGGTATGTTATTCTTAGACCTGATTCAGGAAGGTAACTTAGGTCTGATTAAAGCCGTTGAGAAATTCGATTACCGGAAAGGCTATAAGTTCTCTACTTATGCAACATGGTGGATTCGTCAGGCAATCACAAGAGCCATCGCAGACCAGGCAAGAACCATCCGTATCCCGGTTCATATGGTTGAGACCATCAACAAGCTGATCCGCGTTTCCAGACAGTTACTGCAGGAGTTGGGACGTGAACCGACCCCGGAAGAGATTGCAGCAGAAATGAATATGCCGGTAGACCGTGTACGTGAAATCTTGAAGATTTCCCAGGAGCCGGTTTCTTTAGAGACTCCAATCGGTGAAGAGGAAGATTCCCATTTGGGAGACTTCATTCAGGATGATAATGTACCGGTACCTGCTGATGCAGCAGCATTTACCCTGTTAAAAGAGCAGTTAGAGGAAGTGCTTGGAACACTGACCGAGCGGGAGCAGAAGGTATTAACCCTTCGTTTTGGTCTGGAAGATGGACGTGCCCGTACACTGGAAGAAGTTGGAAAAGAATTCAATGTAACCAGAGAGCGTATCCGTCAGATTGAAGCAAAGGCACTCCGTAAACTGCGTCATCCAAGCAGAAGCCGCAAATTAAAGGACTATCTGGAGTAATATATGAATAAACTTTCAAAAAGAATGCAGGCAGTTGCAGCATTGGTTCAGAATACCACCTGCCTTGCAGATGTAGGATGTGACCATGGTTATGTTCCGATTTATCTGATTCAGTCAGAATGTATTGGGCATGCCATTGCAATGGATGTGAACCGGGGGCCGCTTCTTCGGGCAGAGGAGCATATCCGGGAAGTTCATTTAGAAGATTACATAGAAACCAGATTGTCCGATGGACTTACAGCACTGGCTCCATCCGAAGCCGATGGCGTGGTAATCGCCGGAATGGGTGGAGCGTTGACAAAACGGATTCTTGCAGAGCATCCGGAAGTCTGGAAGAAGATGAATAATCTTGTGTTACAGCCACAGTCTGAAATAGAAGAGGTACGCCGTTATATTTATGCGGAAGGCTTTCACATTGAAGAAGAAGATATGGTGGAAGAAGAGGGCAAATATTACGTGATGTTAAGATGTGTACCGGGAAAAGCAGCACCGTTGACGGATGTTGCTTTTCGTTATGGTGGATATTTATTACAGACAAAAAATGAAATATTAAAACAATATTTAATAAAACAGAGACAGCAGTTCTCGGAAATCTTAAAGAAACTTGAAATCCGGAAGCTTATGCCGGAGCAAACTGTATTGCAGAAACCAGAATTGCTGCAACAATCTGCAACGCAACAGGATGAATTGCAGCAGAAAGAAGATGGCAGTACAAGACGCTTTGAACGGCAGAAAGAACTGCAAGAGAAACTTGCAATGATAGAAGAAGCAGAGCGTATCATGGGAGAAAATATATGAAGTGTGAACAGATACGGGAAATATTAGAGACACTTGCTCCTGTAGCAATGGCCTGTGAATGGGATAATCCGGGATTTCAGGTCTGCAGATGGGAGAAAGAGATAAACAGTATCTATCTGGCGGTGGATGCAACCGATGAAGTAATTGCGGAAGCAAAAGAACTTAAGGCTGATATGATACTGACGCATCATCCGTTAATCTTTGGTGGAATAAAAAATATTCTTACCAGTGATTTTATCGGCAGAAGAATTTACGGACTGGCACAGCAGGATATGGTTTACTGTGCGATGCATACGAATTTTGATATCTGCGTCATGGCGGACCTTGCAGCAGATTACCTGGAACTAATGGAGACAGAACCATTGGAAGTAACCGGGGAGTGGCAGGGAAAATCCTGTGGTATCGGCAAAGTGGGAATGCTGCCAGAGGAGATAAGTCTAGGGGATTGCGGCAGGATTGTAAAAAGCCGGTTTCAGACAGAAGCGGTAAAAGTATTTGGTGATACCAGCCGCATGGTACAGCGTGCAGCAATTTGTCCCGGCTCCGGAAAGAGTGAAGTGGATGAAGCGATTGCAAAGGGTGCCCAGGTGTTGATAACAGGAGATATTGACCACCATACGGGAATCGACGCAGCAGCCAAAGGCTTAAGTATCTTAGATGCAGGACATTATGGATTGGAGCATATTTTTGTAACCTATATGGCAGAATATTTCAAGGAGAGATTACCGGAACTGAACATATACAGCCAGAAGTTACAATCTCCGTTTTCCTATATTGTATAAATAGTAATCAAAGAAATGGGGGACTACTATGGGAGAAGTTAAATGTAGAATTAATATTCATGGAAACGTAAGGGAGTATGTGCCGGAAACCACATACAAGCAGCTTGCCAAGGAATATCAGAAACAGTTTCCGGATGATATTGTCCTGGTGCTGGTGAACAACCGCCTGCGGGAGCTGCGTGAAAAGGCAGAATCAGGAAATCTTACCTTTATTACAACGGCAGACAAGGATGGCAGGAAAGCATACCGGAGAAGTACGGCGCTGCTGATGCAGAAGGCAGTGCATAATCTTTATGGGGAAGAAAAGATTACGGTCCGCATCATGCATTCCATTGCCCAGGGATATTATTGCGAACTGAAGCGGAATGAGGAAAAGAACGGAGCATCAGAGCAGGCAGAATGGGTAGCTGTCGATGAACAGATGTTAAGGGATTTAAAGCAGGAGATGCAGCGTCTGGTAGAAGCCGATTTTCCGATTGAAAAGCATAGTCTGCCGACGGCAGATGCAGTAGAACTCTTCCGGAGACTGGGAATGACTGATAAAGAAAGACTGTTCCGCTACCGGAGAAGCTCAAGAGTCAATATCTATGAGCTGGATCATTACAAAGATTATTTCTATGGATATATGGTGCCGTCTACCGGTTATCTGAAATATTTTGACCTGACATTATATAAAGAAGGTTTTATGCTGCTCTTTCCGGGAAAAGATACCAGGAAGGTGGATATTTTTGTTCCATCGGATAAACTGTACCTGACACTGGAAGAAGCGTCAGAGTGGGGACATACCATGGGAGTAGGAACCATAGGAGCTTTGAATGATGCAGTTTCTGCAGGCAGAATACAGGAAATTATTCTGATACAGGAAGCCCTGATGGAACAGAAAATAGGACAGCTGGCAGAGCAGATTAAAGAGGGACATCATAAGAAATTCATTATGATAGCAGGTCCGTCCTCTTCCGGGAAGACAACGTTTTCCCACAGGCTGTCCATACAGCTTGCCGCCCATGGCATGAAACCGCATCCGGTTCCGCTGGATGATTTTTATGTAGACAGGGATAAGACACCGAAAGATGCAGATGGAAAACTGGATTTCGAATGCCTGGAGGCATTGGATATTGACCGTTTTAACAATGATATGACAAGTCTTTTAAACGGAGATCCAACGGAACTGCCGGTATTTAATTTTAAAACCGGAAAGCGGGAAGCAAAAGGCAGAATGATGCAGCTTGGAGAGGAAGATGTACTTGTTATTGAAGGGATTCATGGACTGAATGACAGGCTTTCCTACTCTCTGCCGCAGGAAAGCAAATTCCGTATTTATATCAGTGCGCTGACCCAGCTGGATATTGATGAACATAACTGCCTGCCGACGACAGATGGCAGACTGATCCGGAGAATTGTAAGGGATGCAAGAACCAGGGCTACATCAGCGAGGGAGACCATTGCCATGTGGGATTCGGTAAGGCGGGGAGAAGAAAAAAATATCTTCCCATTTCAGGAAGGTGCAGATGTAATGTTTAATTCAGCTTTAATTTATGAGCTTGCTGTGCTGAAACAGTATGCAGAGCCATTGCTGTTTGCAATTGAACGGGACTGCCCGGAGTATCTTGAAGCGAAGCGGCTGCTGAAGTTCTTAGATTATTTCCTTCCGGTACCGGCGGATAATATCAATAATAATTCGATTATCCGTGAGTTTATTGGTGGAAGCTGTTTTAATGTCTGATATAGAAACAATATGAGGGATAGACCGTGTTTCTTGTGCAAAAGAGACATTTGTCTATCCCTGAATTTTACTTAAAAACACAAAAAATAGATAAAAAATAACGAAAAAAAACGAATAAAAAGAGAAATTTTGTTGAAAAGCATGTAAAGAATGGCTATAATAAAATAATGATGATTTTTGTCACATCATGCTATGTGAAGAATGATTTGGAGAGTGGCAGAGAATGGAAAGCAGACAGAAGAAACGTCTGGGGGATATGCTGATTGAGGAACAGATTATTACAGATGAGCAGCTCTCAGATGCATTAGAGAAGAAAAAGGGAACTACAAAGCGGCTGGGTGAGGTTCTGGTAGAGCTGGGTTATACCAGTGAGACGGATATTGCCAAGGCACTGTCAAGCCAGCTTGGACTGGAAATAGTCTCGCTTAGTGGAATACAGATAGAAGAAAATGTGCTAAAGCTGGTAGACGTGGCAGTTCTGAGAAAATATGTCATGGTACCAATTGGCTTTTCACCGAATAATATGAATGAAGTCCGTGTGGCAATGGCCGACCCGATGGATATGCGTGGAATTGATGATTTTTCTATTATTACTAATCTGCAGGTCGCACCGGTAATTGCCACAACCCATGATATTATGCTTACCCTTGACCGTTTCTATGGAAGCAGTGAAGCAAGGAAGGTGGCTGAGGCATATGCACTGGAGCGCCGGCAGGAAGAGCAGAGGGAACAGGAGAAGGAGAATGATGAAGATATTGCAAATTCCCCGATTGTTCTTCTGGTAAATGCCATGATTGAGCAGGCAGCAAGACAGCGTGCCAGTGATATACATATAGAAGCATTGGAAAGCCGTGTAAGAATCCGCTACAGGATTGATGGTGTGTTATATGAGAAGGCGAGCTACGACATCCGGCTTCTGAATGCAATTACAGCACGTATCAAGATTATTGGCGGCATGGATATATCAGAAAAAAGAAAACCACAGGATGGACGAATTACCCTTGTGGTAGACCGTGTGGAATACGATATCCGTGTATCAATCCTGCCAACGGTTTATGGAGAAAAGTGTGTACTTCGTCTTGCACAGAAGAAAGCACTGACCAAGGATAAGAGGGAACTTGGATTTACCCCGGGGGAGCTGGAAAGCTTTGACCGTATGTTAAAGCATCCGAATGGAATCCTTTTGGTAACAGGACCAACCGGAAGTGGTAAATCAACGACGCTTTACACAGCACTTTCTGAACTGAATACAGAGGATATTAATATTATCACAGTAGAAGACCCGGTAGAGGCGAATCTGGACGGCGTCAATCAGGTACAGGTAAATGCCAAAGCGGATATGACCTTTGCATCTGCACTGCGTTCAATCCTGCGACAGGATCCGGATATTATCATGATTGGAGAAATCCGAGACGAAGAAACTGCAGAGATTGCGGTACAGGCTTCTATTACCGGACATCTGGTAGTAAGTACCCTGCATACCAACAGTGCAGCAGGAACCATTACCCGAATGTTAAATATGGGCGTAGAGGGATATCTTCTTGCAGATTCCGTAATCGGAGTGATTGCCCAGCGTCTGGTGCGGAGACTTTGTCCGAACTGTAAACAGCCGCATAAGCCGACTGAATATGAGCGCAAGCTTCTGAATCTGGATGATTTGGATGAGACGATGATTTTTGAAGCAAAGGGCTGCCCGATGTGTGCCAATACAGGATATAAGGGCAGAATCGGTGTCTATGAGATGATGGAAATCAACACAGAAATGAAAAATGCCATAGCAAAAGATGCTTCCACTGCCGAAATCAAACATCTGGCAGTAGAAAATGGAATGGAAACTCTTGCAGCGGGAGCCAGACGTAAAGTTTTAGAAGGAATTACTTCTGTGTCAGAGCTGGTGGGAGTATCTGCTGAGGATTAAGGAGAACTGGGGATTTTACAATGAACAGAATAGAAATGTTTTTGCGGGAAGGAAATGAAAAAGGAGCATCCGATATCCATCTTGCACCGGGAAGCCCGGTGATGTTCCGGATTGATGGAGAACTGGTTCCTGCATCAGATGAGAAGATAAAACCATTTGAAATAGAAGAAATGATAGAACCGCTGTTGACGGAAGAGCAGAAGGCAGAGCTGAAGGAAAATGGAGAACTGGATTTTGCGTATTCTATCGCAGGCTTTCACAGGGTGCGTTTTAATGTGTTCCGTCAGAGAGGTACTTACGCGGTAGCACTCCGTATACTCTCGTTTGAGATACCGGAAGCAAAGCGGCTGGGTATTCCACCATCTGTGGTTGACCTGACCAACCGCAAGCGTGGACTGGTATTGGTAACAGGACCGACCGGAAGTGGTAAATCTACCACACTGGCGTCTTTGATACATATTATTTCCGAAACATATGCTAAGACAATTATTACACTGGAAGACCCGATTGAGTATTTGCATCCTCACAGCAAGTCAATTGTATTGCAGAGGGAAATCGGTTACGACAGTAAGAGTTATGCGTCAGCACTTCGCGCCGCATTGCGTGAAGACCCGGATGTAATTCTGGTGGGGGAGATGCGTGACCTAGAAACAATCAGTATTGCGATTACGGCGGCAGAGACCGGACATCTGGTATTTTCAACCCTGCATACCAACAGTGCAGCAGCAACCATTGACCGTGTCATTGACGTGTTTCCACCGCATCAGCAGCAGCAGACCAGGATACAGCTGTCAGGTGTTATTGAAGGAATTATCGCTCAGCAGCTTCTTCCAAAGGAAGGCGGCGGACGTGTGGCGGCTTACGAGGTCATGCTTGCCACTCCGGCAATCCGTAACCTGATACGTGAAGGAAAGAGCTTCCAGATACAGTCTATGATACAGACCAGCAAGAAGCTTGGCATGCAGGCAATGGATGATGCCATTTATGACCTTTATATGCAGAATAAGATATCAGCAGAAGATGCCGTAAGTTTTGCACAGGAGCCGGCAGTTATGCAGCAGAAGGTAACGCTATTCTAAACTGCGGAGCATCTGCAGGGAACTGTTAACAGCAGCTTCCGTGGATACCGTAGAATGAGAAAAATGGTTAACAAATTTGAAATTTAACCGATAAATATACTGTAAGGGGGATGAGAAGGTGCCCAGTTATTCATATATAGCAGTGGATGCCATGGGAAAAGAGAAGAAGGCAACCATTGATGCAGAAAATCAGGACAAGGCAGCAGCCCGGCTTAAGAAAAACGGACTTACTTTAATATCCATAAAGGAAGTCGGATTGTTAGAAAAGGACGTTAAATTAAGCTTTGGGCGGAAAGTAAAACCAAGGGATTTAAGCGTGTTCTGCCGGCAGTTTGTCAGTATGATAGAAGCCGGGGTTACGGTAATTGATGCCCTTGGAATGTTAGAGGAACAGACGGAAAATAAGAGGCTTTCCGCTGCACTTCATGAAGTGCGTACCGAAGTGGAGAAAGGACAGACACTATCCGAAGCCATGGGACATCAGGGAGAGATTTTCCCGGAAATGCTAGTGAATATGGTGGCGGCAGGAGAGACCTCCGGTAATATCGAGCTTTCCTTCAGCCGTATGGCAGTGCAGTTTGATAAGACGGCAAAACTGTCCGGCTTAATGAAAAAATCACTGGCTTATCCGGTGGTACTGCTGATTGTGGCAGTATTAATCGTCATTCTGATGGTAGTAAAGGTAATACCGGGATATGCAGCAACCTTTGAACAGGCAGGTATGCAGCTGCCGGGCATCACCCGGGCAATGATGAGCATGAGCCATGTGATTACAAAATTCTGGTATCTTTTCGTGGGAGGAATCCTGCTGATTGTACTTGGTATCCGGGAATGGCGCAAGACAGAGAGCGGAAAGCTGTTCTTTGGTAAAATAGCCATGAAGCTTCCATTGTTTGGCAAGTTAAACATAAAGACATATTCTTCACAATTTGCCCGTACATTAAGTACTTTAATGTATGCAGGAATTCCATTGATTCATGGAATTGATGCAGTCACCAAGCTGATGAAGAACCGCCATTTCCAGCTGCAATTGCAGTCAGCAAGAGAGGAAGTGGCAAAGGGCGTTCCGTTATCAGAACCGCTGCGGAAGGGCGGACTGTTTCCGCCTATGGTAATCCACATGCTTTCTATCGGCGAGGAAACCGGTGATATTGAGGGCATGTTAGACAAGCTGGCCGATTATTATGATGAAGAGGTTGAGATGACTACCCAGACGGTTATGGCGGCAATGGAACCAATGATTATCGTAGTAATGGCAATTATCGTAGTCATTCTGATTGCAGCAATATATGCGCCGATGCTTTCTATGTACAACCAGCTCGGCAACATGTAAAACGAATTAAGATTCCGTAATAGGGGCGGAATTTTAAGATAAAATATTTATATTTATACAAGAAGGAGAATAGCATTATGAACAAGATTAGAAACAGAAAGAACAACAAAGGCTTTTCATTAGTTGAGTTAATCATCGTTATTGCCATCATGGCAATCTTAGCAGGAATCTTAATTCCTCAGTTTGTTAAGTACATCAGCAGCTCCAAAGTATCCGGAGATATCCAGCAGGCAGAGAACATCTACAATGCAGTAGCAGCTCAGTACGCAGATTCTCAGGGAAATGCACCAACAGGTATGACTTATGATGGAAACAAGCATATAGTAGACAAAGATGTTGCAGAGGCATTAGATATGGGAAAAGCAGCACCTACATGTAAAGTAGATTCCACCTATAAATTTATGTATAGCTGTGATGACAAGGGTACGGTTGCTGTATATCTTGCACCAGAAAGCTCGGATGGTTCAGCATATAGTGCTACTACCGATACCAAGATATCTCCATCCATCGAAGGTAAAGATGCAGATAAGTGGAAAAAATAATCCACTGAGTTAAGAAAGGACACTACATACCATGACACCAATGCTTGCACTCATCACAGTATTTATTTTCATATATGGAATTGTCATCGGAAGCTTCTTAAATGTCTGTATCTACCGGATACCGCAGAAAGAAGATATCGTCCGGGAGAGTTCCCACTGTATGAGCTGCGGGCACCGGTTGAAATGGTATGATTTAGTGCCACTGTTCAGTTATCTTTTTTTAAAGGGAAAATGCCGTTACTGTGGTTCGAAGCTGTCAAAGCAGTACCCTATCGTCGAAGCACTCAATGGAATCCTTTATGTAGTTGTATTTTATGCAACAGATTTTAGCTGGGACAGTATTTTATACTGCCTTATGACTTCTGCGTTAATCGTACTTAGTGTGATAGATTACCGCACCTATGAGATTCCTTTTGGAATCAATGTGTTCCTGTTTGTACTGGGGGTTATCCGGTGCGTATTTGGAAAAGGGGACAGAGGAACCTTGATGATTGGTTTCTTTGCAGTAAGCTTGTTCTTGCTGTTATTATCACTTCTTACCAGAGGAGCAGCGATCGGTGGTGGAGACATCAAGCTGATGGCGGCTGCCGGGCTGCTTCTCGGATGGAAGTTGATTATTCTTGCATTTGTGATGGGATGTATTGCGGGCTCTGTGGTGCATCTGTTCCGGATGAAGGTCTGTGGTGCCGGCAGAATGCTGGCGCTGGGTCCATATTTATCGGTCGGGATATTTATTGCCGCCCTGTGGGGGAATGGGATGATAGACTGGTATCTGGGACTTTTTATGTAGAAAAGAGTGATTATAAGTGGAAAGTGTATGAAGCATAGGTATGCTTTCCAGTTATAATCACGAAAGGTGAGTGAAGGATGAAGATATTAAGTATAGAAATAGGTGTTGATGTAACCCATGTATTGGAGATGGATTACCGGGTGAAGAATCCGAAAGTATATCGAAGCTTTAGCTTTCAGACTCCGGTAGGTGTAATTGGAGAAGCTGGTGTGCGTAAGAGTGAGGAATTCCGCACAGCCTTACATAAGCTTCTGGATGCAAATAAGATTAAGACACGGAAAACTTTATTCGTAGTTAATTCCGGTAAGATAGCAAGCCGTGAAGTGCTGATTCCGATGATAAAAGAAAACCGTATCAAGGATTTCTTGAATACAAATTCGGCAGATTTCTTCCCGGTAGATTTATCCCGGTACCAGCTGGTATACCGGAATGAAGGTGTGGTACAGCAGGACAAGGTAAAGAAGAGAAAATTATATGTATTTGCTGTGCCGGGAGATCTGGTGCAGTCTTATGAAGAACTGGCAGATTTCTGCTCCCTGGAACTTACCGCACTTGACTATGTGGGAAACAGTATTTTCCAGATGATGCATAAAGCGGTAGGAAATAATATCTGCTGTTCTGTAAAATTAGACAATAATGCAACCATGATTACGATTATCAATCAGGGAATGGTTGTATTACAAAGAACAGTATTTTATGGCTTTGAAGAAGTAGAGAAGGTTGTAGTGGATTCCGGTCTTTTCCCGAAGGAACAGTATCCGGCAGCAATGGATATATTACAGCAGACAGACTGTCTGGATGCAAACCAGGCGGCACCGGAAGATGCCATGAATGCCATGCGGGCAGAAGCGGTAGAAGCACTGCGTCCGATGATTGGCAATATCCGGAGGGTATTAGATTATTATCAGTCCAGAAATAATGGGGCAGAAGTAAAAGAGTGTTTCCTGATTGGTAACGGAGCTTATATCAAGGGACTGGACAGACTGATGTCCCTGGAATTGAATCTTCTGGTACATTTGCAGGAAAAAGATGTTTTAAACGGTTTCCGTACATCCGGAGGCAGATTGGATGCTATGTATGAAGCCTGCTATGGAGCAGCAATACAGCCATTAGACTTCGTGTTTGGTTCGGCACAGACTGCAAAGATTATAGAGGAGAAGAAAAAACGCGAATTGTTTGCAGCAAAGCTGATTGGTCTGCTTTGTGTGGCATGTGCTGTGATATTGCTGGCATTATCCGGAGTGCAGAGAATTGCATTATCCCATGAACTGAATAACCTGAATAAGCAGAAGGATGAACTGGAATATATACAGGATATTTATAATGCATATGTGGATACCAAGAGCCAGTATGATGATGTGACAAAAATGAATGGCAAGACAGAGACAGTCAGTGATGCACTGGCAGATGCCATTGAAGAAATGGAAGAAAAATTCCCATCCGGTGTAAAGGTAACAAGCCTTACCAGTAATGGAGAGGGAATTTCCATGGACATTGAAGTATCTACAAAGGAAGAAGCAGCAAAGATTTTGCAGAATCTTGCAACCTTCGATGCTTTCCGCAGTGTAACGACCAACGGAATTACAGAATCCACAGATGAGAACGGTAAAATTACGGTAACATTTTCAGTGATGTGTACCTATGTAAATGGTACAGCAGATGATTCCATTGATACCGAGACCACACCGGAAGAAGATGTCGAGACCTATATGAATGGTGACCAGTATATTTATCCGGATATGGAAGGCAGTACCGAAAGTGGGGAGGCAGACAATGAATAAGGAAAATAAGAAAGTAAACGACAGGGAATTAAAACTGATATTTGTATTAGGCGGCATAGTATTATTTTTCTTAATCTACCAGTTTGGATATCTGAATGTCCAGAAGGCAAATGAAAATTTAAAGAGCCAGGTAGATGAGGTGCGTGGAGAAGTAAAGGTTATGCAGACCATGAAGCAGAACGAAGAGACTTATAAGGCATATACAGATTCCATGACACAGGAAATGCAGGAGGTAATGGATGCAATTCCATCAGAGATCCGTTCGGAGGATAAGATTATGTTTGCCAGAAGCCTTGAAAAAGAGTATGGCTTTCATGTTACCGGCGTAGGTCTTCAGACGGACGAAATGGTTTATGAAATGAATGAAGATGGAAGCAATCCGGCAGATGATGGTAAATTGTTATATCGTACCGTGGTAAATCTTGACTGTGACTGTGATTATACACAGCTTAAGAACTGCCTGCGTGGATTAAAGAAGAATAATTTCAAGATGTCTGTGGATACAGCAAGCTTCGGTCCGGATGAAGAGACCGGGAAACTGAAAGGAAACATGACGGTAAATATGTATTATCTTTACGGAAGTGAGAAACCATATGAACCGTTAACTATTGATGGGGTATCCTTAGGAACAGATGATATTTTTGGAACGGGAACGATTACTCCGTCAGCTCCATCGGATGCCGCAGGTACGGAAGATACCACAGGAACAACAGGTACTACAGGAAAAGCAGGTACTACAGGAACAGCAGGTACCACAGGAACAGATACCGGGCGGTAAGAAAAGCCGGACAGTATAGAAGAATATGTGAAAAGCAGAAAGGAGCAGAGACAGTATGAGCGGTTATAATAGCAGAAAGTTAAAACATAAATTAAATCGTAATTTAAATAACCGGGGATTTTCATTAGTGGAAATTCTGATTGCAGTAGCGATTCTCGTACTGTGTGCAGTTCCTTTGCTGAAAGCATTTGTAACATCTGCCCAGACCAATGCCAGGGCAAGACAGAATTTAAATGCGACTACGCTGGCTGAAAATATTATGGAAGAAATAAAAGCAGCAGGTGTTGAAGGCTATGGTGTGAAATCGGGAGACACGGTTACGATAGATGGTGTGGATCTTCCTGTTTATGAGGCTGAGTATAGCAATTACAGCTTTGATGGCAGAGTATATGATGTTAAGGCAGTGATGACACCATCGCAGGAGACCTATCTGGATGGTACGGATGAAAAAGCATATAATGCACAGGGTATCCCGGAGATTTCTGTTATGGATGACAGCCGGGATGCTGTTTATGTAGAGGACAAGAATGCAAGATTTGACATAATAGATGAAAATGCGGATTCGCTGGGCATGAAGGCGGAAGAACTGCTGAATGCATGCAGAACGGAATACCGCTTTGCAGTAAAGGAAAATCACGGCAGATATACCGTTACCCAGACGGTAACATACAGTGATGCTTCCGGAAATACAATCGGAACACCCCAGACCCTGACCATATTTGATTCGGTGCTGACCGGAGCAGATCTCAGAAGTCTTTATGTGTGCTATATTCCGGCACTTCGAACAGCCGGTGATATGTACAGAACGCAGGAGAAGGTGGTAATCGAAAACAGACAGGATATTCCGGTTGATGTATATCTTATCCGTCAGGGCTCGCAGGATACACCACTTGCAGTCAGTATTATAGAAAGTGCTCCATCAACAGTGGCAGCAACACAGATTCATACAAATCTTTCTGTAGATGATAAGACAGACATCGGCAGTATAGAACGAAATGGAAGCAGTATTACAGCAGCTACAGCTAAAAGCGCCTTTGGTTTTCAGAAGATGGGCGAGGCTGCAAAGGCAGATGCAGCCAGACTTTATACAGTAAAAGTAACCGTTAAACCGGTAGATTCGGAAAAATCAATTACCTTAACAGGAACGGCAATGAAGTAAGGCGGGAAAACAATGAACAGATGGAAGAAATCACGGGACAATCGAGGAATGTCACTGGTCATGGTCATTGGAACAGTGGCACTGGTAAGCATACTGGTGGTTATAGTACTGTCTCTTTCTCTGATGAATATACAGATGAAGTCAGTATATAAGAAGTCTGCGGATAATTTCTATGATGCAGAAGCAGCAATGGATGAGATACGTACCGGTCTGCAGCAGGATGTAGCAGATGCAGCAACCACGGCATATCTTTCTGTTATGTCACAATATTCTGCCAGCAGTTATCAGGATGCTGTGCGTCAGAGCACTTTCCGGGAATTGTACCGGAAGGAGTTAAAGAAGAAAATCGGGCAGACCATGGATGATACCCATTATGATATCGGCTATCTTGAGAATTATATCGGTGCGTCCCACCGTTATGAAGCAGCAACCGGTACCGGAGCCAGACTTACAACACAGGATGGCAAAGATGCAGATTTTGTGGTAACACAGTCCGGTCTTGTGATTATGAATCTGGAGCTTTCTTATAAGGATGCAGATGCTTATGAGTCAGTTGTAGATACAGATCTTGTATTAAGCTATCCACAGGTAAACTTTATCCAGTCAACATCAGTACCGGATTTGCTGAATTACTGTGTGGTAGCAGATGAAGGTGTCTGGGTAAACAATGGAAACCGTACACTTACCATGAATGGCAATGTATACGCAGGCGATTATTATACCGGGAGCAGCAGTGACCGGAATGGATTCCACATTGATAACAGTGGAAGTGTAATGCTTGGACTGCGCAAGACGCTGATTACCAGAGGCGGACTTACGGTAGAAAATAAAGGTTCTTTTACAACGGATACCAAAGCTACGATATGGGCAGATAATCTCAATGTTTACAGCAACGCAGCCCTGTCCTTATCCGGCAGTACATATGTATCGGATGATTTGACGATTACCGGAAGCGGTGATGTTACCTTGCGTGGAGAATATTATGGCTACGGTAATCCGGAAACTGCCAAGGCAGCGGCATCTGTAGTTACAGAAGAAGTCAATGCCAATAAGGCGGCATACAGCAGTGCCATGATTATCAATGGAATTGCAGACAGTGGCAAGGCAAGTATCCGCATGAATGGATTAAAGACACTGATGTTAGCAGGAAATGCCTATATCGGAAGCGGCAATGCCATGATGGGAGAGTCCCTGGCTGTAAAGAGCAGCCAGACGGCATATCTTGCACCGGCAGACTGTTTTCTTATAAAGACTACCAATCCCACAACGGTAGCGGAAGATTTTATGGCAAAGAGTGATTTTGCAGCAACTCCGGAAAAATATATTAATTATGAAGTGTTAAAAAATTATCATGCTTTTGATATCACACCATTATATAAAGATGGTCTGGTTTATTATTTCTTAAAATTCGAGAATGCAAAGGAAGCAGCGGCATTTGACCTTGCATACTACAATGATGCAGACCATGCAGCCACAAGGCAGCAGTACCTGTCTCTTTATGTGGATGACGCAGAATTATCTATCCGGGAGAGCAGCACTGTGGAGAAGATTACCAACGGAAGCATTCTTGTCTGGGATACAAAAGGAATCCGAACCATTGAGCCGACAACCATAAGTAATGGATTAGACGATATTTACGAGGATGGTTATTATGCCGGACTGCAGAGCGGCTGGCAGGATATGTATGCTTCTTATAATATTTCACTGACAAAGGATTATGAGAGGCTTACAATGGAGCAGAAAGCAGCCACTGTGTTTGAAAATCTGGTGGATGTAGACGGACTGAAAAAAATTACCGGCACATCCGGAGCAGTAGAATTTGAATTTACCGATGGGGATGGAGTCCGGCAGGTGGCATACGTAACAGATAATGAAGGTGCATCAGCATTGGAGGTGGATGCTTCATTTCTGGGTGGAAAGAATGTACCGCTTATCATTGCAACCGGAGATGTGAAGGTTACAGCAGATTACTCCGGCACAATTTTAAGTGGTGGTCAGGTGACCTTTGGCATGCCGGGAAGCAGCAGCTCAACAGTGTCATCTGATATGCAGGATGCTGCCAGAGTCATTCAGAATGCCGAATATAAGAAGGGGTCAGATACCTATATTCTGTCACAGGTATTAAAGAACAGCCAGTACTATGTAGGCAGTATTGGAAAGGCATATACCGGAGAGGATGCCGTGGATGTAACGAAGCTTGTAACCTATCAGAACTGGTCAAAGGAGTAAAGATAAGATGCAGAAAGGGAATCGTAAAAGCGGAAAAAAGAATAGTGGATTTTCGATGGTAGAGCTGATTGTTACCGTGGCGATTCTTGCAATTATTTCTGTGGGAGCATTTCTGCTTACCGGCTCACAGAATGGATGGAAACTGCGTCATGCTGCGGAAAGACTGGATTCAGCACTGGATAAAGCTATGGTTCAGTCTATGAGTAAGAGTGATACTGCAGGTCTTATTGTCTATGAATTAAATGGAGAATATTATGCAGCAATGATAAAGGAATCCTGCCGGGACGGAAATATTTACCGTGTAACTGAGGACAAGGTGCTGGAAAAGTATTCACTTGGAAAAGAACCGCTGACGATTACGCTAAGTTATAAAGGAAAAGACGGGACAGCAGTATCTGATGTTACATTATCCAATCAGGGCAGTGAGAGTAATTTAAGCAGTGCGGCAGAATTTCTCTATGACAGAAGTACCGGAGCAGTTAAGACCGTAAAGGTAAACAGCGTGGAAAGCTATTATACTGGTATACATTTGAAGTTGTCAGACCGTGATATGCAGATAAAAATAAGTGCTGCCACCGGCAGACATGAGATACAGTAAGCAAAAGCAGGGAGGAGGAAAACAAAGTGGGCCACAGGAAATCTTCAAAGAAGTATTGTGAAATCAGAAAATGCGGGATATATGATAATAAAGGATTTACGCTGGTTGAACTGCTGGTAGGAATTGCGATTGTGGCAATTGTCGGCGGGTTAATCGGCACATTTTTGATTTTCTCCACAAGAACATATGGAAAAGTAACTGATGAAGCAGACTTACAGGAGGATGCACAGATTCTCCTATCCCAGATGGATAATTATATTATCGATACAGACAGTGCGCTTCGTTATTATGCAGATGTATCAGAGAGTGGAAGCGGCACGGAAATCTTAAAGGACAGCCTTTATCCGGGTGGAGCAGCAGGACTGACCAGAAAATGGCTGGAGATTTATAAGACCACCGATACCGGATATACGAAAGAGACCGTTTTGTGGACAAAATCCACAGAGAAGCTGACATATAAGCAGGAGACGATTGATGCGGCAGGAACGGTAACTGAAAATATAGAAGAACAGGATCTGGCAACGCATGTAACGGATTTTTCCATTGATCTGACGAAAGTAACTTCATTGCGTCAGGTAACAGTGTCTGTTGCACTTGCCAGTGGAGAGAAAAGTTATGGAGCGGATACTACAGTGTATCTGCGTAACCAGATTGTAGTAAATGGGGAGCCTTATAAACCGGATGCAGCACCGGTCATTTCATCTGTACTCAGCGTTAAGGTTCTGCCACAGACAGTTATGATGCGGCCCGGTGGAAGAAAGGCATTTCAGGCAATTGTCTATGGTAATAATTCACCATCCCAGGAGGTAACCTGGAGTCTTTCCGGAAATACGTCTTCCCTGACCACTATTTCAGAGGACGGACTGCTGTGGATCAGCATGGATGAGAAGGCAAAGACCTTAACGGTAACAGCGACATCGGTACAGGATACCACCAAGTCAGGAACGGCGGAAGTAACAGTAGTACATGGCAAGAAGCTGTCTTTAGGCCAGATCCGGAAATACTGGCTGCAAAGAGGAATGTCCATGTATGTATACGCCAGAGTCAACGGAACCTTAAACGGTTCTATTACCTGGGAATGCAGTCCGCAGGATTTACTTTCTGCTAACCCAACCGATGCAGTGACAGTTGCCGGCGGATATCCATCATTAGATTTAATGAATGCCAGACGTTTTGTAACCAGTTCGTCAACACCACTGGGTGAATATACAGTGAAAGTCAGTGGAATAGTGGACGGACAGCCTTATGAAGATATTGTTGTGATAGAAGTAGTGGATGCATCTTATGTATCAGGTGGTTCCGGAATTGTGAATTTTGATAAACCGAACGGACTGGACTATTGGGTACATGCCGGAGATACCTTAAATCTTTCTACCGTATTGAAACGGACAGATCTTGGAACAAAACGTAGATATGAATTTACAGAAGGCGGCAATATTGATAAAAATGCATATACCTATGAGACATCCGGGTCAGATGATGAGAGACTGACTGTTAAGATAGATGAGGCAGCTTTGGATGGAGAAATTTATGTCACGGTTAAAGTTGAAAACCAATATCAGACAGGTTATGATACGGTAACAATTCATGTGGCAGAAGCACTGGATTTTCCGTATGTTGTAGAAACAACCTACCTTCCGGAGCGTGACAATAGTTTCTGGGCCCGTGTGAATTTCCGTGGACCTGTGTTGATGGCAGAATCAATACGGGAATTTACCAATCTTACTTCCGGAATCAATGGATTGATTGCAAATACCGGTGAGCCTTATAAACTTACATCATCAGAACAGTGGACTGGTGAGGATGTGCGTACGCTGTCTGGTGTGAATGAATTTACACAGGAGGGACCTTCTCGTTATCAGAGTAATAAAATTATCGATATGGAAGGAATTATCATAGTAGACCGTGATATTACTTTTGATGCCATGACGATTCGTTCTATTGGAGATACCGTAATCTATGTAAAAGGAGAGCATACGATATCGTTTAACTGCAGCGCAACAACTTTTGACGGACTCATTTATGCGCCAGAAGGAACAGTTAAATTTGATTGCCAGTCCGGTTATAGCCGAGGCGTAATCATAGCAAAGAAACTTGATATGAGAAGCTGGGGGAATGCAGATTTCTCCTTTATGGAAAAAAGCAGTGTAATGGATCTGGTTAATACATTGAAGGCAAACTAGCTTGTTGAGAAGTAAAAGAGGACAGGATATATGAAACGGAAGAATTCTTTGAAAAATTCCAGAAAGAGAATCATTCAGGCAACGGTAGCAGCAGTAGCCGGTATAACAGTTGCGGTTGCTGCATTCCGGCCGGTAGAGACTTCAGCAAACGGAGTACTGCCGGGGGTGGAAAGCATCGTTGCACAGAAGATGGCAACAGAAGATAAGACCTATCGGATTTTAGAGATTATGCCGGATGGAGCAGAAAGTGAAATGGGCTATCTTGCAGCGGGCAGTGAGCCGGTAGCCCTAGCAGCAGATGGAATGCTGGCTTACTTTGCAGAGAATGGTATCGAAAATACGCAGCAGGAGAGAATGGATTATATCAACAGCTTAAAGCAGCGTTTGGAGGACGGGAAGATAGCTTCCGGTGATACATCTAAGACACCACTTTATGCAGAAGCTTATGAGGAGACTTTTTTCCCGACAGAGGAGCAGCAGAAGGACTACAAGAAGCTGGTATTTCCGGAAGAACAGTATGAGACAATTACTGCTGAGGGACATTATGCTTACCGGCAGGATTATGACGGAAACTATAATCCCAATGTAGTTTCCTTCTCTTATAATGCAACTGGGGATTATGCAGTAGAATTTGAACGGAGAACACCACTTAGGGATGAAACACCATATAACCAGCCATATGAGTACCGGGATAATGGAACAGATGGTTATTATGAAGCAGTAGAAAATCCTATGACAGGTGGTAATTATTACTATATTTCAGACTTTTACTATGTTGGAGCAGATTCCGAACATGGACATTATCTGGCACAGTTAGATGCTGCAAAACCATATTCATATACTGCATCAGGGGATGGAGCATTTGCATTTGTGCCGGGAACAGCGGAAGAGGACAGTGCAAATCAGTCCTGTCAGGTGGAGATGGGCTCTGTCTGGTATACCGGTGGACTTTATAATAATAACCTGTTCCGGGACTATGTATTAGGAGCATTGTCCAAGGATGATTTAAAGGTGGAAGTAACGGCAGTGACAGAGTCTGGACTTGCTTCCGTAGATGTATCCGGTATGGATTTTATTTATATCGGCGGACAGGGTTATGATACCGGAATGAAATATCAGCTTTCTTCTCCGGAGCTTCTTGCACAGGTGGATAAAATATATAAGAAAATTTTAGGAAAAGCACCGGTTCTTATTGATTCCACTGTCTTAGAAAGTGCACTTACTGATTATAATACTTCTGATATTGCAAAGCTTGTGGTGTGGAGCATCCAGAAGGAGTTAAAGGATGACCCGCAGTCTGTGGATGCGGCAGAATTATGTGATACCGCTTCTTTAAACAGCAATTACACCGGCAATGATACTAATTATGCGGAAAATAATGTTTACTGCATGAAAATGACAGATGCAGACGGGGTACGTCAGCATGTATTTACCGGTCTGCTGGAAGCTTTTCCACAGGAGCTGCAGGAGGCGGAGGGATTTGCACCGGTGCGGGCATTGATTGAACAGGAGAATACCCTCCGTACATCAGCGGATGCGATTGATACCACGCTTTCAAAGAACATGGTCTTACAGTATATTTTAAATTATCCGTATGAGAGAACCTTTAGTGATAAAGAGGAGCTGCGGGTGCTGGATATCGAACCGGCAATGGGCGCACTGTATCTTGATGAAAATACAGCTGATGACAGAATTCTTACCAAAAAGAAGCTGGCAGACTGGACAGGTGTTGCCATTGAAAATATCAGCATTACCCGGATGACTTCAGCGGAGTATATTGGTAAAATCGAAGACATGAATATGAAATACGACCTGGTTTACTTTGGGCTTGGTTATGCCGGAGAGAATGGAAATTCTGATGCAAAGCTTCAGGGGGATTATATGAACCGTGATGCTGAAGGAAATACGGTTTATAATGATTCACTGATGAACGGACTGGTCTATGCACATACCGGGGATGCATTCTTAAGAAAGGCTATTCTTGGCGGACTTTTAGATACCGATTATGTAGATAATAATACATCGAATTATCTCTATGGAGGCAATCCGGACAGCTCAAGAGACCCATACGGTGACCGGGATGAGTGGGACAGCGGATTAGGTAAGCTCGTTACCGTAACAAAGACCATCAGTGGTTTCCAGTATGATAATCCAAAGAATAGAAATGACCGTCAGGAAATTACCGTTACAGTAGGAAATGTAGGAGTATACCGTGCCAGCGGAAATGATATAACAGAGAGCAAGAAACGTGATCTGGAAGAATTCCTCGGAGCGAAATATCCGGTTCTTTTTGCACAGAATTTTGTGACCACAGAAGGTGAAATCAATGCAAAGGTGGTAGATAATTCTTCTGTTTTATATCAGTTCGCAAAGGAAAATCTGGCACAGGATAATGTCTTTTACCTGGATACCGAAGGCAAGCCAAATGATGAGAGCAGCTTCCGGTACTATATTAATATGCCAAAGGTTAAACTTGCCATGCTCAATCCGTCTACCGGAGTAGAAGAGAGTGATACGGCATTAAGTACAGGAACAGCACGTACTACGGATAACAATTATGGCAATAAAATAGTAGAAATCCGTACCGATAAGAAAGATTCCGGAGTCTATACGCTGCGTTATCGCTTCCGGATTGACAGTTCCGTAGATGCCAGTGCGGCTACGGTATATCATGCAGGACTTTATTTTGATATGAATGCCGATGGTAAATTTATCGAAAATGATACCTATTCCGAACGGCAGAAGGACTGCATCATTTTTGATGCTTCCGGCAATGAAGTCAACCGGGATGCAGCAGGAGAATATCAGTTGAGCAGCGGACAGGAGTACTATCTTGAGAAAGACATTCCAGGTGACTATCGTGGTATGCTGACCTGGAAACTGGAACTGACCCAGACCACCAATGCCTATATCCGTACGGCTAAGACAGGTTATACGATTGTATCAAGACCAGATGGTGATGACAGTGTACAGGTTGTTAAGGTACTTCAGATTATGGGAAATAATAATGAATGGGGCGGTTACTTTAATCTTTCTCAAGATGGTGACATGCGGAATTTTATCAGCAATTTTGAAAATACGGAAGGGGTCCGGTTTGAAATTACAGCCATTCCAATGCGCGATTTCGATGGCAAATATACATCCTTTGAACAGCTGAAGGATTATCAGATGTTAATCTTTGGTTTCCAGGACAGTTATTCGGATATGACCAATGCTGACACACTGGCAGCTGTAGATGATTATATAGTCAGCGGACGGAGTGTATTGTTTACCCACGATACCTCTTCCTTTGTCAATGTGGCAACCGAGCAGATGTACTGTCAGGATAATCCGGATGGCGATAATGGATGGAACCCGGGCTGGCTTAGCAACCAGGGTAATGCAGGAGATTTTAACCAGGTAGAACGTCACTGGGGCTATACGGTAAACCAGAAATTCCGTGGTGTTCTTGGAATGGATCGTTATGGAATTACTTATAATAAGAGGACTTCCAAAGACCCGCAGGCGGCACAGCTTCGTTCCCTGCTATTAAAGGAAGGTCAGCTTTTAGACATCAGTACTACTACAGATGCCTCCGGCAATGAGATAACAACCGGAACCATTGATACGGCACATGGTGGCGTAACCACAAGGGAGAATCCGGATGGCAGCGGGGCACTGACTTCTGCAGTATTAGGAAGTGATAAGGATATTGCGTATGTACCGGGAACGAATCAGAAGCAGTCCTATGGACAGACACAGGGTTATACTTATGGAGCAATCAATTTCCATTATTATTATAATGCTCCGTGGCAGTGTACAACGGAAGCAAAGTATGCTTATAACCAGTATATGATGTGGCGTACACTTCCGTTACCAACACAAAGAAATGATGTTTCTCTTGGAAACCTGAAAAACAATGCCAGCATGTATGCAACCCAGGTAAATGATGGACAGATTACCCATTATCCATATGAGATTGGCAGTCAGATTACGATAGCTAATACCCATTACCAGTATTATCAGCTGAATATGGATGAGGATATGGATGGAGATGAAAACAGTGATATTGTAGTGTGGTACTGTCTGGGTGCATCCGGTGATGGTTCGGCGATTTATACCAGTTCCCCGAATGATGTGCGGAACAATTATTATATTTACAACATTGGAAATATTACCTATTCCGGTGTGGGACACAGTACAATAAGTAACGTGAATGAGAAGCAGTTATTCTTTAACACCATTGTTGCAGCGTACAAGACAAGAATCAAAGATCCGGTAGTAAAGCTTTTAGAGAATGGAAGCCGTACTTCAGCAGAAAAGGAAGCTGTTTATGTACATACTGATAATGCCATCGGAAATAAGGCCCTGGAAAATGAAGTAAGTTTTTATTATACCGTAACAGATTCGAATCTCGTCACATCAGATAAGGAAATCAGTGTGGATTATTCCATGGTAGATAAGAATGGCAGCAGTATTGCAATTCCGGTACAGGCAGCAGAAAATCAGGTGTATATCACAACAGAAGCAGTAAACGGAGATACGGTTACGACAGATTCTGCAGGAAGACTGAGAGGCTTAAAGAGCGGGGAAGTGTATAAAGTCACAGTTCATAATCTGACGGATACAAAAGTACAGGAGGCAATTACCAATGGTAATATGCGGATTGCAGTCCATGCAGTCAGTACCTTTGACTATTATGGAGACAGCTATGGTCTGGGTGAAAATGCCAAGAGCATACCGCAGAGCAGTACATCTATGAAAATATTAGGAACAACGCTGTTTGATTTGGATTAGAAGAAAAGAAAAAATATTTATTGAAAAACTGGGAACGAAATCGTATAAGACCGGAAAAGCAATCTGTAAAATCAAAAAAGGGTTGAAAAACCGGTAACGTTACCATATAATAAAACCATGAAGAACCAAGTAGGGTGAATGGTCGCGGCTGCATTGTCGAAAGACATACAGACGAGGAAAGTCCGGGCTTCGCAGGGCAGGATGCCGGATAACGTCCGGTGGAGGCAACTCCAAGGAAAGTGCAACAGAAATGTACCGCCAGGTAACTGGTAAGGGTGGAAAGGCAGTGTAAGAGACTACCGCATCTCTGGTAACAGAGATGGCTCTGTAAACCCCATTCGAAGCAAGACCAGATTTAAGCATTGACGTGGCCCGCCAGCTTAAGGTAGGTTGCTTGAGGCGGTTGGCAACAGCCGTCCTAGATAGATGACCATTTTCAACATAACCCGGCTTACAGCCCTGCTTGGTTTCTTACTATCAAATCTAATGTAATTCTAAAATGTTTCTTAAAAGACAATAACTCTGTTGACACAGAAAAGCAGGGGACTTAAGATGAATATCAGGGTATGGTGATATGTGAACATACATATCACCATATTTTTGCGTAAGCATCTGTAAGGAACTGCCGGTGGCAGGTGCGTAGATATAAAAAGAAGAGAGGTCTTATATTTGAAAGAGAAGTTAGCGAGATTTATGTCAGGAAGATATGGAGTAGATCAGTTATCAAGATTATATCTTGGAATTGCACTGATATTACTGGTAGTTTCAATTTTTAGCCACCTTGGTATATTTTATATAGCTGGAATTGTTCTTCTGGTGTATACTTATTATCGTATGTTTTCGAAGAACATTTCCAAGATGTATGCACAGAATCAGAAGTATTTGAATGCAAAATATCGTGCGGTGGTAAAAAAGGATGCATGGAAGAAACAGTGGCAGCAGCGTAAGATTTACCGGTTTTATCGTTGTCCGGGATGTAAACAGAAGGTTCGTGTCCCAAAGGGAAAAGGTAAAATCTGCATTACCTGTCCAAAATGCAGAATGGAATTCATAAAGAAAAGTTGAGCTGTAGCTATTTGGAGGAAGCAGTATGTTTGGATATGTAAATATCAATCGTAATGAATTATCAGATGAAAATAAAAAGATTTACCAGGGTTATTACTGCGGACTTTGTCAGAAACTAAAGGAGGTTTCCGGCCGTAAAGGCCAGATGCTTTTAAACTATGACATGACATTTCTGGTAGTGCTTCTGACCGGACTTTATGAGCTGGAGGATAAAAGCACAGATTTTGTATGTGCACTGCATCCGACGAAAAAACGGACAGCCAGAATCAATGAAGCAACAGAATATGCTGCTGATATGAATATTATTCTTTCCTACCAGAATTTTGAAGATGACTGGAGAGACAATCGTTCTTATTCGAAAAAAGCATTTGCCAGAATGCTGGGAAAAGATTATAATCGCATCATGGCAAAATACCCAAGACAGGTAAAGGCAGTAGAAACCTATATCGAAGAACTGGGTAAGGCAGAGGATGCACAGGAATCCAATATTGATAAAATATCAGGACTGACAGGAACCATGCTGGGCGAAATTTTTGCATGGCGGGAAGATATATGGGCAGAAGAACTCAGATATTTTGGATTCTATTTAGGGAAGTTTGTTTATCTGATGGATGCCTATGAGGATTTTGAAACAGATAAGCGTAAAAATGCATACAATGTTTTCCGTGTACAGCGGAAAGAGGATATGCAGAATCTGGATACCTTTGTGAAGCTGTTGCTGACCAGTATGATGTCAGAGTGTGCCAAGTCCTTTGAACGTCTGCCAATTCTTATGCATGCAGACATTCTGCGGAATGTATTATATTCCGGAGTCTGGACGAAATATGAGTACAACAGACTGAAACGTGAGCGGAAGCAGCAGAAGCTTCTTGAAAAACAGAAAGCAGAAAAACAGAAGGCAGACAGGAAAAGTGCAATAAAGTGAAGTTAAGAATTAAGAAGGAGTAAGTAGTATGGACCCATACAAGGTGCTGGGCATAGCTCCGGGAGCAACAGATGAAGAAATCAAACGGGCATACCGGAATCTGAGCCGCAAATATCATCCGGATGCCAATGTAAATAATCCTGACCGTGCACAGGCAGAAGAAAAATTTAAAGAAGTACAGATGGCGTATGACCAGATTATGAAACAGAAACAGCAGGGTTACAGCTATGGAAGCGGTTACGGCGGCGGTGGCGCCTACGGTTATGGTGGTTTTGGCTATGGCAGAACCAATGGTGCATATGGAAACAGCGGTTATGGCAGCAGTGCTTCCGGTGAATCGGTAGAGATGCAGGCGGCTGCAAATTACATCCGGAATCGTTGTTTTAAAGAAGCATTGCATGTGTTAGACGGCATTTCTGACAGAACGGCACGCTGGTATTATTACAGTGCAATTGCCAATGCCGGAAGCGGTAATAATGTAACGGCAAAGGAGCATGCCAGTCAGGCTGTCAATATGGAACCGAGTAATATGGAATATCGTCAGCTGCAGCAGCAGTTAGAGTTTGGTGGAACATGGTATCAGAGCAGAGGCGGCGAATATGAACGACCATATTCCGGCAGCAGCGGCTGGTGCATGAGTATGCTGTTATTGAATCTTTTATGTAACTGTTGTTGTTTCAGACCATATTAGAAAAACATATTTTAGAAGTTCTTTTTTATTTGCAAGAATGAAAACTTCTGCTATACTGTAGAATGAAAAAAAACAGAAATGGAGATTGGAAATGAGAATTTTAGCTGAAAATACATCATGTATCGTAATTGACTATCAGGAGAAGATTTTGCCGGCAATGTCAGGAAGAGAGGAACTTGTGGCAAATTCTGCTGCATTATTAAAGGGACTTAATTTATTGGAAATACCGATGGTATTGACCACACAGTATGCCAAGGGATTAGGAAATAATATTCCGGAGATTTGTGAAGCAATTGGAAGTGATGTGGCATATGACAAGACCACATTTTCTGCATATGAAACAGAAGCGGTATATGAAGCAATGGATAAAGAGCGTAAAAATGTCCTGATTTGTGGAATTGAAGCACATATCTGTGTACTTCAGACAGCCATTGATTTGAAGGCAGCAGGATATCAGCCGGTTATCGTAGCAGACTGTGTATCTTCAAGAAAAGAACTGGATAAGGAACTTGGTTTAAAGAGAGCAGAACAGGAAGGCATTCTGATTACATCTAAGGAAGCTATTTTATTTGAATTGACACGTAAGGCAGGCGGACCGGTATTTAAACAGATTTCTGCACTGATTAAATAAAGGAGACAGGATATGCTGCAAAGATTTTATCCCGATGAATATCTGGATTCTGCCTATGTCATAGACTTTGATAAACTTTATGAAGAGGGATACCGGGGCATTATTTTTGATATTGATAATACTCTTGTTCCACACGGAGCACCGGCGGATGAGCGGGCAAAAAAGCTGTTTGCTCATTTAAAAGAGCTGGGTTATCATTGTATGCTGTTATCGAATAACAAGGAACCACGGGTGAAGATGTTCAATGATGCGGTAAATGTTTCTTATATTTACAAGGCAGGAAAACCGTCAACGAAAAATTATCTTAAGGCAATGGAAGAGATGGGAACCACCACGGAGAATACGTTATTTGTGGGAGACCAGATATTTACTGATGTGTATGGGGCAAACCGTGCGGGAATCCATACAATTCTGGTAAAACCGATACATCCGAAAGAAGAAATACAGATTGTTTTAAAGAGATACCTGGAGAAAATTGTGTTATTTTTTTATACAAGGAAGAGAAAGAAGGAAGAAAAATTATGAAAATCGGAATTGGAAATGACCACAGTGCAGTCGAAATGAAATTCGCAATTAAAAAGTATTTAGAGGAAATGGGACATGAAGTTGTAAATTACGGAACAGATTCTACCGAGAGCTGTGACTATCCGGAGTATGGTGAAAAAGTAGGACGCGCAGTTGCAGCCGGGGAAGTAGACTGTGGCGTATTAATCTGTGGTACCGGGGTTGGAATCTCTTTAGCTGCTAATAAGGTAAAAGGTGTCCGTGCAGCAGTATGTTCTGATGTAACAACTGCGCATCTGGTAAAAGAACATAACAATGCCAATATCATCGCATTTGGAGCAAGAATTGTTGGAATCGAGAAGGCAAAAGATATTGTAAAAGCATACCTGAATGCAGAATTTCAGGGTGGCAGACATGAAAAACGTATTGCCATGATTCACGAAATTGAATCAAGATAGGGTAAAGTCACAAAAAAAGGTTGAAAAATGGCTTGTTTTATTATAGAATAGAACGAGTGAGTGACAAGTTTGGAATGAGAATTTTTTCCAATACCCGTAAGAACCTGCCGATGGCAGCGTCTTATGGTGCTTAGCAACGAAAATTAGGAGGAATATCGATGATTTCAGCAGGAGATTTCAGAAACGGAATTACAATCGAATTAGAAGGAAATATTTATCAGATTATTGAATTCCAGCACGTTAAACCTGGAAAGGGTGCTGCATTTGTCAGAACCAAATTAAAGAATATCAAGAGTGGCGGTGTAGTTGAGAAAACTTTCCGTCCAACAGAGAAATGCCCACAGGCACGTATCGACCGTAAAGATATGCAGTATTTATATTCTGACGGAGATTTGTATTACTTCATGGATGTTGAAAACTATGAGCAGATTGCTTTAGATAAGACAACCATCGGTGATACCTTAAAATTTGTAAAAGAGAACGAAATGTGTAAAATCTGTTCTCACAATGGCAACGTATTTGCTGTTGAACCACCATTGTTTGTTGAACTTCAGATTACAGAGACAGAACCTGGATTCAAGGGTGATACTGCAACAGGTGCAACAAAACCTGCAACTGTTGAGACTGGTGCAACTGTAATGGTTCCATTATTCGTAGAGCAGGATGATGTCATTAAAATCGATACAAGAACTGGTGAGTATTTATCCAGAGTATAATTTTATGCGAAATATGTGGGAGTTTCAAAACAGTTGTTTTGAAACTCCTTTTTCTGTTGCCGGATATTAGGAAAGAACTGTCAGTGGCAGTACCAGCAGGTTATGGCAATGAGAATGGAAAGTTGAGGAAACAGGCTATGCAGGAAGAAAGCAGAAAAGAGAAAAATTTCATAAAAAGGATTTATCATGCAGAAGCACCAAAGTGGTTGAAATATGTGATATTATTCGGATATCCGGTTCTGCTTTTTTATATTACTGCATTTATGACATATAATCCTTTTGTAAGAACCAGGTGGAGAGCACAAATTCTAAATCTCCTTTTATTTGAGGCTTTTGTGTGGCTGCTGCTGGCGATTACCGGAAGTGCAGTGATTGCACTTCGCACGGAGACAATTCTTGGAATTGCACTGAGCATTGCGAATTATTATGTCATTTCCTTCCGTGGTTCTCCGGTGGTTCCGTGGGATTTACTGTCTCTTGGAACGGCAGCCAGTGTTGCCGGAGGCTATGATTATACTTTGCCGCCCCGTCAGATTGCATTGATTCTTCTGATGCTCTTTCTGGCATTTACGGAGTGTTATGCAAAGATTCATATTTCACGGGAAAAGATATTGCTCCGTGCAGGTAGTGCTGTGATTTCTATTGCCTGTATGGCAGGAATTGGCTGGATGGTACAGGATGATGCAATGGTAAGTGAATTACAGCTTTATCCGTTTCTTTTTACGCCTACAGTCATGTATGAAAGAAATGGCTTTGCAGTGACGTTTCTTATGGATATGCAGTATCTTAAGGTGGAGAAGCCGGAAGGATATTCCGTTGAAAAGGCAAAGGAATTATTAGAAAATGAGGATGGTCTTGACTGGACGGCATCTGACCAGAGAAATAATTTTGGAGAGGAATTCGCAAATCAGAAAGAAACAACAGACCAGCTTCCGAATGTTATTGTCATCATGGATGAAGCCTTTTCCGATTTGGGGGTTCTGTCCGATGAGGCACTTCCGGTAAATGAAGACTATATGCCGTTTATTCACAGCCTGCAACAGGGGGAAGAAAATACCCAGACCGGATATTTGAATGTATCGGTGAAGGGTGGAAATACAGCAAATACGGAATTTGAATTTTTAACGGGAGATACCATGGCATTTCTTCCGGCTGGTAGTATTCCGTATCAGCAGTATATTACGAAGGATACACCAAGCATGGCATCCTATCTAAAGAGCTTGGGCTATGAGACATATGCCATGCATCCGTATTATGCGTCCGGCTGGAACCGGGATAAGATATATCCGCTTCTGGGATTTGACAGCTTTTATTCTTCCACGGATTTCTATGGTTCCACCTATGAGCGGGGCTATATTGATGATTCATCCTGTGTGGATAAGATTATTGAGACATATGAGAAGAAGGATGCAGGAACGCCGGCATTTATCTTTAATGTAACCATGCAGAATCACAGCCCATATACCGACGGCTATCAGAATCTTCAGGGAAATGTTACAGTAGATGGAACGGTATCTGCCCAATTATCGGAATATCTGACACTGGTAAAATTATCGGATGCTGCATTGGAAAAGCTGATTGATTATTTTGAGACACAGGACGAACCTACGGTTATCGTATTCTTTGGTGACCACCAGCCGACAGATGCGGTGGTGGAGCCAATATGGAATTTAGAAGGCAAATCATCCGCTGATTTAACAGAAGAAGAAAATCAGCTTCGTTATAAGGTGCCTTATGTTATCTGGGCAAATTATGATATTGATGAGGCGGTAAATCAGGAGAGCAGTGCCAACTATCTGGGGGCACAGATGATGGAAGCAGCAGGAATTCCGTTGTCGGATTATCAGAATTATTTACTGGAACAAAAGAAGGAGATGCCATTGATTTCCACGCAGCATACGGAAGCAGAAGGCAGTGATGCGTGGCTTAATTATCAGACGCTGCAGTATTATCTTTTATTTGACTGGGATGGAGAAAAATAGAAATGAAGGAAAGATTACTTCGAATCAAAAACAATAAGAAGATGCCGTTAATACTGGCTTTTTGCATTCCGTTTTTTCTTGCACTGGGAGTCTGTATCGGCCATGAGATTTATCCTTTTGGCAATCAGTGTTTTCTGCATATTGATATGTATCACCAGTATGCACCGTTTTTTACGGAATTCATGAATAAGTTAAAGAGCGGAAGCGGGTTATTATATACATGGAATCTGGGGCTTGGTACAGATTTTGTATCCCTGATGGCATATTATCTTTCCAGTCCTTTTAACTGGCTGTTATTATTATGTCCGTCTAATCTGGTAATCGAATTTATGACGGTATTGATTCTAATTAAGATTGGACTTAGCGGACTTACTTTTGCATTTTACTTAAACCGGCATTATAAAGATAATGGATATCGCATTGCTTTATTTGCGGTATTCTATGCGTTATCCGGGTTTATGTGTGCTTATAACTGGGATATTATGTGGCTGGATACGGTAGTGTTATTGCCGCTTATTTTGCTGGGTCTGGAAAGATTGGTAGAAGGAAAGAAGATGACGCTTTATGTGGTAACACTGGCGGTTTCGATTCTTTCAAACTACTATATTTCCATTATGGTCTGCATCTATCTGGTGCTTTATTTTGTGATTCTGATATTAGAGCAGAAAAGCGGAATAGGAAAAGCAATTCTTAAATTTGCGACCGGCTCCATTCTGGCAGGCGGTATGGGAGCAATACTGATTCTGCCGGAGATTGTGGCATTAAGCGGAAGTGGTTCCGGTGGAATCTCTTTTCCGGAAAAAATGGAGTGGTATTTTGGCCTGCTGGATGAAGCAGCAAGGTTCTGCATTGGTGTCGAGCCGTCTTCTACGGTAGGACATATGCCAAATCTTTACTGCGGAGCGGCAATTTTATTATTATTATTCCTTTATCTTTTGAATCGCAGGATCCGAATTGGTGCAAAGATTCCAAGACTCTTACTGGTGGCATTTTTCTTTGTGAGCTTTGCAAATAATAAACTGGATTTTATCTGGCATGGCTTTCATTTTCCGGATGGACTTCCGGCAAGACAGACCTTTTTATTTGCATTTTTACTGCTGACCTTAGGTTATGAAGCAGTGCGGGAAGAAAGAGGCAATAGCATTTTTAAAATCCTATTTGCATTCCTGTTAGCGGAGCTGGTATTGGTTTTATGTTTCCGGTTTACAGATTTAGAGCAGGTGACACCGGAGCAGATGCTTTTAACAGGACTTTTGATTTTAGGTTATGCACTTCTGCTGTTATTCTATCGGCGGAAGGATAAGACGATGCGGACTATCGTATCGATATTTGCGGTGATTCTGGTATGTGCCGAGGCAGGCGTAAATCTTGATACGACCAGTATTTCTACTACCAGCCGGACGCTGTATACCCAGCATTTAGAGGATTATAAAACACTGGCGGAGACAGCAGGAGCAGCGGATGACGGTTTCTTCCGTATGGATAAGTTTAACCGGATGACGAAGAATGAGTCGGCACTTTCAAACTATGCATCCGCATCTATTTTTTCTTCTCTTATAAATAAAGATGTGGCAGATTTCTACCGGGAGATGGGAATGGAAGGCGGTAAGAATTATTACTGCTATAATGGTGCAACGATGCTTACTTCCTCGCTGCTTTCGGTAAAATATATCCTGACGGACAGTGCAGAAGAGGAAAGTCCATATCGAAGTCTGATATCAGAACAGAATGGCATATACTTATATGAAAATACTTATACACTGCCACTTGGTTTTATGGTAGATAGTGATTTGACGGAAAAGTGGGATTTTACCCTTGGAACACCGATAATGGCACAGAATGAACTCGCCTATGCCCTTGGTGCAACGGAGAATCTTTTAGAGCCGGTGGATGCAGAATTACATGATGGCAAAACCGTGATTCAGGTAACGGAAACCGGCTATTATTATGGTTATTATACGATGAAGGATGCCAAAACCATTACCGCAACCACTGGAAACCGCACGCGGACATTTTCTAAATGTGACCATGTCTATTTACTGGATTTGGGCTATTGTGAGGCAGGGGAAGATATTACGCTGACTTCTGCCGATACGGATCAGATACTGGTGCAGGGCTATCGGTTAAATGATGCAGCATTTCAGGCAGCATATCATACATTATCCCAGCAGACCATGGAGTTAAAATCCTACAGTGACAGCAGAATTGGAGGCAGCATCAACGTAAAAAAAGCCGGAACTCTTTTGCTGTCCGTGCCGGATGATGAAGGCTGGCATGTTTTTGTGGATGGGGAAGAAGTGGATTATGAGCATTTCTGCGATGCGTTTATCAGTATTCCATTAAAAGAAGGCAGCCATGATATTATATTAAAATATACAACACCGAATCTGAAGCTGGGAGCATTGCTTTCCGGTGGAGCATTGTTCTTATTCCTTTGCATTACCTGGATACCGGTTGTTGTGAGAAAACGAGGAGAGAGGGCATGAAGAAAAAAATAACATTTCTGATATTTACGGTACTGGCGGTACTTTGTGTTGTTTATTCGGGGATGGTACTGGCAACGGGTTCCGGAACATCATTTTTTCTGGTGTGGATTGGGCTTGCGGTACTTTTCTTCCTGTTTGGGTATTCTATCTGGAAATCTTTCTGGAAGAAAGTTCCCCGGCTGGTTAAGGGAATCTGCATTGCTGCCGTTGCAGCGGGATTTACAGCATTTTTCATCGTAGAAGGCTGCATCATAAGTCAGATGCATGAAAAAGGCGAAGCGGGACTTGACTATATTATTGTGCTGGGGGCACAGGTGAGGGAAAGCGGACCAAGTGCTGTATTAAAATACCGGCTGGATGAGGCAGTGGAATATTTAGAGGATAATCAGGAGACAATCTGTATCGTATCCGGCGGACAGGGTGCAAATGAACCATATTCCGAAGCCGAAGGAATGGCACAGTATTTAAAAGAACAGGGGATTGATGCGTCCCGGATTCTCTTAGAGGATAAGTCCTTAAATACAGAGCAGAATATGGAGTACAGCAAGGCACTGATAAAAGATGGGGCATCCGTTGGAATTATCACCAATGATTTTCATCTGTTCCGGGCAAAGCAGATTGCACGAAAATACGGACTGGACAATGTCTGTGGAATAGCAGCAAAGTCTACACCGGTTTATCTTCCAAATAATATGCTGCGGGAATTTTTGGCAGAGATAAAATTTTTGCTGTAATGAGAATATTTACGAAAATAAGATATTTACAAATCCCAAAAAATTGGATACATTATTATGTGTAGACAGTTTTTGGAATTTTTTGCTGCCGGCTATCTGAAAGAGTTGCCAGCTTTTGGAAAATGAGGAAAAAGTACATGAAGAATAAGCGGACATGTGATTATATAGCAGAAGCAATCCAGAATGAAATATTATCCGGAAGAATGGAAGCGGGGGAGCCGTTAAGACAGGAAGAACTGGCGGAAACTTTAGGATATTCAAGAATTCCTATTCGTGAGGCATTGCAGATTTTAGAGAATCAGGGACTGGTTCGGAGACTGGAAACAAGACATGTGGTGGTTGCAGACTTTTCGGAGAAAGTGATGGATGAAATCTTTGAACTGATTTGCAGGGTGCAGCAGCGGGCAATCCTGGATATGGCGGAGGATGAAACGGAATGGGAAATGGCTGTTGAAGAAGAGGAAGACTTTCATACATTTATATATACCTGTATTTCCAATGAGTTTTTCCGAAAACTATTAGAAACAGCAGCTGACTGTTTTATACGGTATGCAGTAAATGAAACTGAAGATGGGAAAAATGTTTCAAAGAGGAAGAAGAGAATACAGAAGCTGGAGACTGTACGGAAGGCATATGGAAAAGGTGATACCGGAAAGGTGGAACAGGAGCTGGAAGCATATTATGGACTGTTGACAGAGAGTGTAAGAAGAGAAAGAGAATTTCAATCATGAATGGATTAAAACCAATTAAAATTCCTTCTGCAAAAGAGAAGGTGGCTGCAGAACTGCGGAAGGCAATTTTGTCAAGAAAGATGAAAGAGGGAGAAAGCCTTTCTTTAGAGAGTGTGGCAGAACAATTAAATGTGTCAATTACACCTGTGCGAGAGGCTTTTCAGATTTTAGCAAGAGACGGATTGATTAAGCTGCGTCCAAATAAAGGTGCTATTGTATTAGGAATTACAGATACATATATCAGAGAACATTATGAACTCAGAGCAATTTTAGAAAGTGCCTGTGCAGAGCTTGCCTCAGCAGAAACTGTTGATATCAGTGGAATTAAAGAAATCTATGAAGAAGCTAAAATCTCATTGGAGCAGGGAGATTACAGTAATTATGCCAGCTTAAACCGGGCATTTCACAGTGAAATCTGGGAGGCTGCCGGTAATCATAAAATGGCAAATATGATAGGAGAATTATGGAATGGACTGTCAATGGGCAATATGGTGACAGAGCAGGAGTATGCAAAGATTTCCATAGAGGAGCATGGACGGATTATGCAGGCAATTGAGGCGAGAGATGGAGTTCTTGCCAGAGAGGAAATGTACCGCCATATTATGCGAAGCCGGGATGATATGCTCACCTATTATCAGTAATGTACAAAAATGAAAGCATAAAATTATAGAATGTGCCGAAGTTGTCAAAAAGTGTTGACTGCTTCGGCATTTTGTTATATTGTTTAATTAGAAATTGGATACATTATCAAATATCAAATCCAAAGTAAAAGGGGGCAGGAAGGTATGAGTCCAGCAACAATAACATTATTATTTTTATTGTTTGCCATTGTAATGTTCGTGTGGGAGAAAATCCCACTTGGGGTAACTTCTATGATAATCTGCGTGGGTCTTGTTGTAACAGGGGTGTTAGATTTCAAGACTGCATTTGCGGGATTTATTGACAGCAATGTGATTTTATTTGTAGCAATGTTTATCGTAGGTGGGGCACTGTTTGAAACAGGAATGGCAAATAAAATTGGTGGTATAGTAACACATTTTGCCAAGACAGAACGGCAGCTCATCATTGCCATTATGGTAATCGTTGGATTAATGAGTGGTGTACTTTCAAACACAGGAACAGCAGCAGTGCTGATTCCGGTTGTAATCGGAATTGCAGCCCGTTCCGGCTATTCACGTTCAAGATTACTGATGCCATTAGTATTTGCAGCAGCCATGGGAGGAAATCTTTCCCTGATTGGTGCACCGGGAAATCTGATTGCACAGTCCGTAATGGAAGAGATGGATATGAGTTTTAGCTTCTTTGAATATGCCAAGGTTGGTCTTCCGATATTGATTTGTGGAATTATCTATTTTGCCTTTATCGGCTACAAATTTTTACCGGACAAATCAGGCGAGAAAGACAGCAGCTATGATGAACAGAAAGATTTTTCCAATGTACCGAAATGGAAACAGGCATTATCTTTGATTATTTTAGTGTTGACACTTCTTGGCATGATATTTGAAGAGCAGATTGGAATTAAGCTTTGTATCACAGGATGTATCGGAGCATTGGCACTTATTTTGACAGGTGTCATCAGTGAGAAGAATGCATTAAAGTCCATTGATTTAAAAACAATCTTCCTTTTTGGTGGAACACTTTCACTAGCATCTGCATTGCAGACAACAGGAGCAGGTGAGGATATTGCTAAGAATGTAATTGGAGTTTTGGGAGAGAATCCTTCTCCATATGTTCTGACCTTTGTGGTATTTATGCTGTGCTGTATTTTAACAAACTTTATGTCCAATACAGCAACCACGGCACTGATGGCTCCAATCTGTGTATCGATTGCACAGGGAATGGGTGCAGACCCAAGAGCAGTATTGATGGCTTGCGTAATTGGTGGGTCCTGTGCTTATGCAACACCAATTGGTATGCCGGCAAATACGATGGTTGTAACTGCAGGTGGTTATACATTTAAAGATTATGCAAAAGCAGGAATACCGTTAATTCTGGTAGCAACTGTAGTCAGCATGATTTTACTTCCAATATTATATCCATTTTTCCCATAAGGGAGCAGCAAAGTCAATTGTAACTGGACGATGAGGACAGTTATCACAATAAAATTCTAGGAGGAAAGAAATATGTCAAATGAAAAACAGGTAGAACAGCTTACCACCTATATGGCAAACTTTATTGCACATATAGCAAAAAAATTACCGGATGATGTAATTGCAAAATTAAAGGAGTTAAGAGAGAAGGAAGACAGTCCGTTATCAAAAACAATTTATGATACGATGTTTGAAAATCAGCGCCTTGCAGTAGAATTGAACCGCCCAAGCTGCCAGGATACCGGAGTATTACAGTTCTGGGTAAAATGCGGCACGAAATTTCCACTGATTGATGATTTGGAAGTATTATTAAAAGAGGCAGTAGTAAAGGCAACTTTTGAAGCTCCATTAAGACATAACAGTGTAGAGACATTTGATGAATACAATACCGGAAAAAATGTTGGAAAAGGAACACCAACTGTATTCTGGGATATTGTACCAAATAGTGATAAATGTGAGATTTATACTTATATGGCAGGTGGCGGATGCACCCTTCCGGGAAAAGCAATGGTATTGATGCCGGGCGAAGGATATGAAGGTGTTACCAAATTTGTTATGGATGTTATGACTACTTATGGATTAAATGCCTGCCCACCACTTTTAGTCGGTGTCGGTGTTGCAACATCTGTAGAGACAGCAGCATTACTTTCCAAGAAAGCACTTATGCGTCCGATTGGCTCTCATAATGAAAATGAGCGTGCAGCTAAGATGGAACAGTTGTTAGAGGATGGAATTAATAAAATCGGACTCGGACCACAGGGAATGGGTGGAAAATATTCTGTTATGGGTGTCAATATTGAAAATACTGCCCGTCATCCATCCACCATTGGAGTAGCAGTAAATGTAGGATGCTGGAGCCACAGAAGAGGACACATTATCTTTGACAAGGATTTGAACTATACAATTACAACACATACGGGGGTGGAATTATAATGGTAGAAAGAAAAGATGGAAAAACAATTTTGACAACACCGATTTCAGCAGAAGATTTAAAAGGAATTAAGATTGGAGATATCGTATACTTAAATGGAAGCATGACAACCTGTCGTGACGTTGCACACCGTCGTCTGGTAGAAGAAGGAAGAGAGCTTCCTGTTGATGTCAGAAATAATGCAATTTTCCATGCCGGTCCAATTATCCGTCCATTGGAAAATGACAAGTTTGAAATGGTATCCGTAGGACCGACAACCAGTATGCGAATGGAAAAATTTGAGTATGAATTCGTAAAAGAGACCGGCGTTCGTGTGATTATTGGAAAAGGCGGAATGAAAGAGAATACAGAACGTGCCTGCAAAGAATTTGGCGCAATTCATTGTGTATTTCCGGCTGGAAATGCTGTGGTTGCAGCAACAGAAGTAGAAGAAATCGTAAGAGCGGAATGGAGAGACCTTGGAATGCCGGAGACACTCTGGAACTGCCGGGTAAAAGAATTCGGACCATTAATTGTATCTATTGATGCAGAAGGAAATAACTGGTTTGAACAGCAGAAGGTAACCTTCAATAAGAGAAAAGATGAAGCAACAGAGGAAATTTGCAAACAGGTCGGTTTTATCAAATAAGGATTGATTAAATATGAAGATGTACTTAAGAAAAGCAATGCAGAACGTTGCAACATATGTGGAACTGGCATTATCTGCATTTCTTACAATAGTAATTGTAGTGTTGATAGTAAAGCTCATAGGTGAAAGTTTTTTTCATCTGAATGGAGAGGGAACGGAGTTAAGTTATTATCTGGAATCAGCGATGACCCTTGCGATTGGAATTGAGTTTGTAAAAATGCTTTGTACCCATACACCGGGAACTATTATTGAAGTATTACTTTTTGCAACCTCAAGACAGATGATTGTGGAACATCTGAATGGAACAGAAACTTTACTTGGCATTGCAGCAATTGCAGGATTATTTGCAATTCGAAAGTACTTATTTTGTAATTTCGATGAATCAGATCATATTATCTGCAGGGGAAGCCAGACGGTACGTCATGCCAATCTTATTGCAGGTGTAAAAATTCCGGAGGAGAGCAACTGTCTGTTACGGGATGTGGTAGCAAGGCAGTTGGTAAGCAAAGAAAAAAGCATTTCCATCGGAGCATGTATTTACTATAAGGATTGTGCTCTCCGCATTGATAATATGCGGGATGACCTGATTACAAGGGTAGAGGTTATAAAAACATTATAAAAGTCCATGCGGTTAAAATATGATTGGCAGCAGAAAATACATTTGCTATAATAAAATCTGTAGGGGAAAATATCCTTTTACAAAAGGAATAACAGGAAGGTTTTTATATAGCTATGGAGATTAAATGCGAATACTGTGGCTCCATCATTAAGGAAACAGATGAGAAATGTCCTTACTGTGGAGCCACCAATCAGGCAGTAAAGCGTACTGCAGACCATACGCCAAAGACTATTGAAGAATTGCAACAGTGGTATCAGGCGCGGAATCTGCCACCGTATGAAGTGACAAGATTCTTTATCGGAATCAATTACACACAGCCCAAAGCCTTTGGTATTTACCGGGAAGGTCAGAATGTCATTGTCTATAAGAACAAGGCAAACGGCGAGCGGGCGATCCGCTATCAGGGAACGGATGAAGCCTATGCGGTAAATGAACTGTATCTTAAGTTAAAAGAGGAAATCTTAAACCAGAAGGAACATAATCGGGCTGGAAATGTAAGAAGCAGTTATGGAAATAACAGAAAGCCAATGTCAACAGGAAAGGTAATAGGAAGAACCTTTGCCGGGATTGGAGCATTCTTTCTTTTCTTCTTTGGTTCCTTTGTACTCTTTGTGTTAGATACATTATACCGGGGAATTGGAACAGCACTTTTTATTGCACTGATTGCCGCAGCACCTGTGGCAGTGATATTAGACCTTATTGTTTGTGGGTTAAGGGGAAAAAGCACGGTATTTGAAAAGATATATCAGGGATTTGCCGGAAAGAAATTCTTAACCTGTGCCGTTTGTTTCCTGATGTGCTTTTTAATCATTCTGATTCCGATACATAATTACAAGAAGGCAAGTTATTACCAGTACCAAAATACGGTCTATGTACACAGCCACAATAACTGGTTCGAGTATGATGGTTATGACTATGATAAGATAGACAGTGATGAGGTACCGGATGATATTTTAAATAACCGTTCTGATTATGAAATGACTTATCAGAATGGCTATGACTGGGATAACAGCATTACCAATTTTGAAGACAGCAGATATTATGAAGAGCATTATGGCTCAGACAGCTCGGACAGCAGTTCAGACAGTGGATATGACTGGGATTCCAATGACAGCTGGGATTCTAATTCATCTGACTGGGATAGCGACTGGTAAATATTAATATATCACTTAGAAATTTATTTTTCTGTTAAGAATAATCTAAGAAATGAAATAGAATATCTTTAAGAACACTCCTTTTTCGTGTGCTTTACTAAGAGTAAAGAATGAAAAAGGAGTGTTTTTTATGATGCAGTCAGAACAGGAAGGACAACGAAATTTACAACAATCAGGAGCAGCCGGACAGCGGAATACACAACATGCAACGAACATAAAAAAGCGGAGCATGCGCCGGAAAAAAGCAAGAAGAATGCGAAGAATCAAAAGAATATTTGTGGCAGCAATAATTCTGCTGGTAGTTTTTGCCGCGGGCAGAACATCATTTGTGCAAGGCTTCTTAAATCACTGGAATGTAAAATCAGAGACAACACTTACGGCAGAGGGGTATCCGGACAGCCTGATACAGCTTTATGAGAAAAACGAAGAAGCAAGACAGTTTGTACTTGATTATAAGAAAAATGGAAACAACGAGCAGCCGATTGATATTTCATCGGATGTAACAGATGGTAAAATACCGCTTTTCCTTCAGTGGGACGAGCGTTGGGGCTATAGAACCTATGGAGATAATTTCCTTGCAATTACAGGATGCGGTCCCACGGCATTGTCTATGGTCTATGTGGGACTGACCGGAGATACTTCCATGAATCCTTATACCGTTGCCCAGATGGCACAGGAGGATGGCTTCTATGTGAATGGAAGCGGTTCCGCCTGGAGTATGATGACGGAACTTGCCACAAAGCTTGGCTTATCCGCACAGGAGCTGAGTCTCAGCGAAGACAGTATCCGGCAGGAATTATCCCAGGGACATCCGATTATCTGTATCATGGGACCGGGAGATTTTACCACATCTGGACATTTTGTTGTTTTAACAGGAGTAGATTCCGATGGAAAAATAACAGTGAATGATTCCAACAGTAAAAAGAACAGTAATAAGACATGGAAGATAGACGACCTTATGAGCCAGATCCGGGATTTGTGGGTGTATCAGTAGAAGTGGCATTCTTTACGAAAATCTGCTATAATTCTTGATAAAATGATTTGAAAGGCGAGTGGGAAATATTGGGAGTAATTTTTCTAACGGTAGTGTGGCAATATCTGGATTGTTCTCCGAAGTGAGGATGCCTGATAAGGACTGTTAGAGGCACTTAAAATTTCGGATGGAGTCCGGCAACGCTGGCACATGGAAGTGCCAGCGAGGTGCATATGAACATGGATGTGAATTTGCACCGGTTGCCAGAAGAAAATAAAAATGAAATCGAAATTCTTAGTGCCTCTTGCAGTTCTTATGGAGCATCCGGGTTCGGAGAATAAGCCAGATATTACATCGCACGAATGCCGGAAGAAAACCGGCATCACATTTCCCACTCCTTTACAAATATTTTAACAAGAAGGGAGCTATAGAATATGGAAACATGGTATTACGAAGTCGTATCCATCGATGGAGACTATGCAAATTTAAAGAGGACAGACATTGCTTCAGATGATTTGAAACTTGTGGCAAGAGCACTTCTTCCGGCAGAAATTATGGAAGGAAGCAAGTTAAAATACGAACTGATGCAGTATGAGATTATAGAATAGCGGATAAAGGAGTTAGGGAAGATAAAAATCGAAGCGGCAAGGCGGGAGGTTTAGCAAAAATTATGAAAAAGGAAAAGGTTATTGAAATTGGGGTACTGCTTGGAATTATTATTCTGGCAGTGATTGTAGTTGTAGTGGCAGGAAATCAGAGAAAAAATAAAACGAAGACTGAGACAGAAAATAAAACGGAAACAGAGACGCAGATGGAATCAGACTCAGAATCGGAAACAGAAACTGCACCTGCGGATAAAGAGTCTTTGGACGCAGACGAGCTGGTAGAAGAGAACTTTCGTCAGGCTGGAATTACAGAATATGAAAAAATAGATCTGGAAGATTATGAGAGCCAGGCAGGAATCGATTTATCAGAATATGTATCTTATCGGTTTTATTATGATAGCGATGGACTGAAAATTGAAGGATATTTCAGTGCACCAAAAGATTTACTGGATGGACAAAAGACTTCCTGTCTTATTTATAATCATGGTGGAAATCAGGATTACGGAGCATTGGAAAATATAGAAACCTGCTTTTATGCCTATCAGCTTCATACCATTTGCATTGCATCAAACTACAGGGGATGTGGAAGCAGTGAAGGAGAAGACCAGTTTGGCGGAGCAGATGTGGATGATGTGGTCCGGATTTTGGACTTGTGTGAGCAATTTTCCTATATTGATAAGGATGCCATAAATATGCTGGGTATTTCCAGAGGCGGAATGATGACTTATGAAGTGTTAAGTAAGGATGAACGGGTGCATAAGGCAGTTGTCGTATCTGGCCTTTCCGATTGCTTTATGTCATATGAGGAAAGAAGTGATATGCAGACCATATTCGATTCTTTGGTAGGCGGTTCCCCGGAAGAGATGCCGGAGGAATATGAAAAACGTTCTGCAACCTATTGGGCGGATGAAATTAATACACCGCTGCTTATCATTCATGCCACCGGAGATGAAAAAGTATCCGTTGCACAGGCAGATAAATTAACAGAAGCATTAGAGCAGGCAGGAAAGACCTACGAATATATTACCTTTGATGGAAATTCCCACGGAGAAATCCGGGCAGAGGATGGTGAGAAGATAAAGGCGTTTCTGGAAGGGCAGGAGCAGGAAGAAGATAGTGAAAAGAATAATGTAAAATAGTGAAAAAATAGTGTAATATTTCCTTCGCATGGTACTGTTGTATTCAAATAAGGTTTGTGAATTGTCGGAGAGCTCAAACGACGAAAAATTGGAAGGAAGCCTTTCATATCTAAAAAGTAGAGAAAAAGAATTGCTCTTGCTGCTCATGAAGAACTACAAAAGAGAGTTCACGCCTATCGAAGTCAGCAAAGAACTTAAGGTTACCAATAAGACGGTAACAAACTATGCAAAATGGGATGATTGATTTATATGTGAGAGGTAATAATTCTGTAGCTTATTCAGAGATATATTCATCGTTTGCATCAGAAAAAATAGTTATATTTCTGATTTGTTGTTGCTGGTTATCAATAATGACAGCTCTAAGGTACGAAAACATGGAGAAACATATGAAGTTGCAGGTGTTCGATTTACAGCAGACCAGATTCCTAAAATAGATACAAATAAGTTATTAGAAATAAAAGCTTGTAACAATATAATTGATTTCGGACAGAATCATTACTTCAAATATGTTTCTTCAGACGGAAAAGAGCATGCATTATTTACAAATGACAAGGGTGTTGGGGTTCCCTGCTCGGAACATATGCGGGGAGCAGAGCATGATGCAGTTGCTCAGAGATATGCTCATTTTTGGCGGTATATGATGAACGATGATCCTGTATATGTAGGATTGACTTATTCTAATGATGATATTGATGAATTTATGAAACATGCAGGCATAGAAAATGGCTTCTTTACTGTTAGAATGGGGAATCGGGAAGCAACACAATATTATACCAAAAGCGAAAACCATACTTTGGATATTCCATACGGAGAAGATTTGTGGTGTTTGGAATACCTGTCAAATTATAGATTTTGTGAAAAAATTGATTAATCTCTGAGAGTCTATTTATATGTGTTGTAGTTATCAAGCAAAGGGATACTTATATCGTGTTACAGGACATGGTGTAGGTATCCTTTTTGCATATTATCTATAATCATTACATAAAAAAGTGCAAATGCACAAAAAATAGTAATGGCTATTGAAGTGAAAATAATTTAGTGGTAAAATAACATTACCAAAATTTGTGCAATGCACAAAAATAAGGAGTGACACTATGGAGATTAAGAGAGATTCATACCTTGAACAGTTAAAGATAAGAAAAGATAACGGAATGATTAAGATTATCACAGGAATCAGGAGATGCGGCAAATCATTCCTGTTATTTGTGTTGTTTAAGAAGTATTTACTGGAGAGTGGCATAGATAATGACCACATCATTGAGATTGCTTTAGATGGCATTGAAAATGAGGAACTGAGAGATCCAAAGAAGTGTTATCAGCATATTAAAGAGCGGGTGGAAGATGACCGGAAGTATTATCTGCTCTTGGACGAAGTACAGTTTATGCCACGATTTGAGGAAGTGCTGAACAGTTTGCTTCGTATCAGTAACATTGATGTGTATGTAACCGGCAGTAATTCTAAATTTTTATCTAGTGACATTGTAACTGAATTTAGAGGCAGAGGAGATGAGATAAGAATTTATCCGTTGTCTTTTGCAGAGTTCTATGCGGCTTATGATGGAGATTATGATGATGCTTGGGAAGAATATATGATATACGGTGGTTTACCACAAGTGGCACAATTTTCTGTAGAACGCCAGAAGGCTGAGTATCTTAAAAATATTTTTACCAATGTTTATATCAAGGATGTGGTAGAGCGAAACAAAATTCAAAATGTTGATGAGATTGGAACTTTGGTGGACATTCTTGCTTCTGCCATAGGAGCACCTACCAATCCAACAAAAATATCAAATACTTTCAAAAGTGAGAGAGGTATCAATTACAGCAATAAAACTATATCCAATCATATTGATTATTTGGCAGAGGCATTTTTGATTTCTAAAGCGGACCGGTATGATATTAAGGGGAGAAAATATGTAGGAGCCAATCTGAAATACTATTTTTCGGATATAGGACTTAGAAATGCCAGACTAAACTTCAGACAGCAGGAGCCGACTCATATTATGGAAAACATTGTTTATAATGAGTTGCTTGTGCGTGGCTACAATGTAGATGTTGGTATTGTGGATGTATTTGCAAAGAATAGTGACGGAAAGAGAGTTCATAAGCAGCTAGAGGTTGATTTTGTAGTAAACCAGGGCAGTCAGAGATATTACATTCAGGTGGCTTATGATATGACTTCTGAGGAAAAGCAAACACAGGAACTTAATTCACTCCGAAATATTCCGGATTCATTTAAGAAGATTGTTATAGTAAATGGAACAAAAAAGCCTTGGAGAAATGAGGAAGGCTTTGTGATCATGGGCATGAAATATTTTCTGCTCAATGAGGATAGTTTGGAGTTTTAGTATGGAAGGAGATAATATATTCCGATATAGAAATATGGATATAAAGTTAGGAGGCAGAGAAATGGCAACGGTTGTGTATTCTAATGAAGAAGATGATATGTGTTCTTTGGTGATAGATGGAGAAGAATATGTTGAAGATGAAGAAAGGGCAATTATCCCCAAAGCTGTATTAAAACAAATAAGAGTTGAGGATATTCCGGATAATTTTCAAATTGAAATATGTGAGTCAAAAGATTCTTCAGTAATAATGGTATCTGTTCCTATGACTTTTATAAAAGTTGGTAAAAATGAGTTTCAGGTTATTTATGATGAACTTATTACTAGAAAATATTGGGATGGACCAGTAGGACTTGATGTATTTAAAATCTCTTGGTTACCAGCAGAATGTAAAAACCAATGGTGTATGGACCAAAACAACAGTTAAGTCAATACTGACAAATCAGGCATACATTGGTTCGGCGGTGCATGGGAAAGTAGTAATTGAGAAATACAATAATATTCCACTCCATGCAACAGATCCAAGTGAAAGGAGTGCCGAGGAAATGTGGCACTACTTTCTTCTGCAAGCATAAATATTGCTTTCAATATACTGCAATAGCAGGTATAACGGAAAGTGATATTTGAGGGTAAAAAAAATCAGTTTTTTTTGGTCTAGGGTTGACACGAGCAGGCAATTATATGCCACCGGTTAAAATGTTGGAAGAACTCAGCAATATGTATAATATGACCATTTTACACAATCGTATGATGGCTTACGTTGAAAATTGCATATATGGTGGAAAATGGGATGAGTATAAAACGAGAGAAAAATAATTTGACTTTTTCCAAAAAGAAAAATATAATGACTTCTGAACGAGTAGCAAAATTGCGTAAATCCAGTTTTGCTGCTCGTTTTTGTAATTTTATAATGCAATGAAAAAGTGTGTAGCTTATCAGCGTAAGTCCAACTTATAAGATAGGTACGCACTTTTTATATTGCCAAATATCCGTAAGAAGCTGCCAGTGGCAGCTTCTGCAGATGGAAAAAGGAGGATTAAGTTAAGATGGCAGAAAGTAATAAGATGAAGGAAATGCCTAACAAGATGAAAGAGATGCCGGTGAATAAGCTTATGGTGCAGATGGGAATACCGATGATTTTATCTATGGCATTGCAGGCGGTTTATAACATTGTAGACAGTGCCTTTGTAGGAAACATGAAATCAGGAAGTGAGGCTGCACTTAATGCACTTACACTGGTATTTCCGGTTCAGATGCTTATGGTAGCAGTGGGAATCGGAACCGGTGTGGGAACCAATGCACTTCTCGCGAGAACACTGGGAGAGGGAAAAAGTAAAAAAGCTGCAAAAGTTGCAGGAAACAGTTTATTTCTTGGAGTGATTATTTATGCAGTATGTCTGCTGTTTGGAATGTTTGGGGTAAAAGCATACCTCTCATCCCAGACCATTGATGCGGAAGTCATTGCAATGGGAACAAGCTATTTAAGAATATGCTGTATGATTTCTTTTGGAATTATTTCCTTCTCACTATTTGAGAAACTGTTACAGGCAACCGGGCGTTCCATTTATTCAACAATTGGTCAGGTTGTGGGAGCAGTGGTAAATATTATTCTTGACCCAATTATGATTTATGGCATCGGACCGGTTCCTGAAATGGGAGTAGAGGGTGCAGCCTATGCAACCGTAATCGGACAGGTGGTATCAGCAGCATTGTTATTTATTTTCCATGTAAAATTAAATAAGGAATTTGAGCATGGTGTAAAGCTTATGAAACCAGAGGGCAGAATTATCAGGGAAATCTATGCAATCGGACTTCCGGCAATTATTGGACAGGCGCTTATGTCTATTATGGTTTATGTGATGAATCTGATTTTAAAATTCAGTCCTTCGGCTCAGACCGCATATGGATTGTTCTATAAAGTACAGCAGTTTGTACTCTTCCTTGCCTTTGGACTTAGAGATGCAATCACGCCGATTATTGCATTTGCATACGGAATGCATAGTAAAAAGAGAATTCAGGATGGAATTAGATATGGCTTAATTTATACGATTGTGCTTATGATTATGGGTGTGGCAATTACAGAAATTTTCCCGGGGGCTTTTGCAACTTTATTTAATGCAGGACAGTCAAGAGAATATTTTATCGGAGCCATGAGAATTATTTCTATCAGCTTTATTTTTGCCGGAATCAATGTAGCATATCAGGGAATTTATCAGGCTCTGGATGGCGGCATGGAATCGCTTGTGATTTCACTGCTCAGACAGCTTGTCATCATATTGCCACTGGCAGGTGTTTTCTCCAGTTTGGTCAGAAGCGGACAGATGGGCGTTTCCTTAATCTGGTGGGCATTCCCGATAACAGAGATTGCTGCATGCCTTGTGGGATATGTATTTTTAAAGAGAATCCGGAAGAATAAAGTGGAAAGTTTAAGTTAAGGAGGAGTCAGCTATGGCAAAAAGAATCATTACAATCAGCAGAGAGTTTGGAAGCGGCGGTCGATTTATCGGGGAAGAAGTGGCAAAAAAACTTGGTACTGTATTTTTTGCAGTACCTTTTCTTTTTCTGGAAAGTGAAGTATGATACAGAGGAAGAGTAGCTGCTTGACGACAGAAGAATTGGGTAACATAAGAAAAATGTGGAGGTAAATAAAAGGCATGCTGAATGTGAAAAATGCTGAAATGGCAGATTTAGAGCAAATTATGAAAATTTACAGATATGCACAGGATTATATGATAAAGTCCGGAAATCCGACTCAGTGGGGACATTTTTACCCGGATGCAGATCTGATAAAATCTGATATTGATAAAAATGCATGTAAGGTAATATATGACAAGGATGGAATCCATGGGGTATTTTCGGTGTTTGATGGTACAGAACCTACTTATAAGCATATTGAGGGCGGTAACTGGCTGAATGAAGAACCATATCTGACGATTCACAGGCTTGCCGGAGATGGTCAGGTACATGGCTTGTTCCCGTGTGCTTTAAACTATTGTAAAAAGATTTCTTTAAATATCAGGGTTGATACTCATGCGGATAATAAAACTATGCAAAGGCTGATTGAAAAGAATGGTTTTATAAAATGCGGTACGATATATGTAAAAAATGGAACAGCAAGAATAGCATATCAAAGGGCTGATTTTCGGGCGGCAAGATTTGCAAGCATATCACTTAATACCACTAGGTCTGCGGCAAGAAGCGTAAGCTCATCGGTCGACAGGCATTCGGACAACTGGAAGGAAATTGTGGAGAGGTAAAAAAGATTTGTACAGTTTGACATAGTGGTTGTCCATAAGATATTTAGCGTTAACGGATCGTCCCTTTACAAACAGAAGAAAAAAGCATATAATTCTTTTATAAAATATTTAATAAAAGAGGACAGAAAAACGGAAAATAAAGATAAAAGAAATATAGCAAGAAAAAAAATTATCAATTATGTGCTGAATCATCCGGTTATGTCCAAAGCGGAGCTCGCGAAAGAATTAAATCTGAGTATGCCGACTGTGTTAGCAAACGTAAATGACCTGTTGGAGAAAAGACTGTTAGAAGAAGTGGGCGAGTATGCGTCGACAGGCGGACGAAAGGCAAAAAGTATAGGAATTAATAAGTCATATTGTCATGCAATGGGGCTTTTGATCACTGCGAATCATATCGAAATGGTACTGGTAAATCTTGGAGATGAGATCGTAAAAAAAGACCGCATCCGTTTAAAATTTACGGCAGAATTATCCTACTGTACAGAGGTGGCACAAAAGGTTGAAACTTTTCTGGCAGACGAGCCTGCGAAGGAGACACTGCTTGGAATTGGTATTGCGATCCCGGGAATTATCGATCAGAAAGAACGGATTGTTTTAAAATCCCACGCGTTAGGGATAGAGAACTATAGTCTCCGCTTTTTAGAGCAGGCTGTGGGAATGCCGGTGTATTTTGAAAATGATGCCAATGCAGCCATGCTTGCAGAAAAAAAGCAGAAGTATCCCAATGCGATATATCTGTCTTTGAATCATACATTAGGCGGTGCTTTCTGCATAGATGGAAAGTTGTATCGCGGACAAAACCAGAAAGCAGGAGAGTTTGGTCATATGATACTTGTTCCCGGTGGAAAAAAATGTTATTGTGGTAAATCAGGATGCGCGGATGCATATTGTGCTGCAAGTGTACTGACGGAAGATAACAGGCAGTCGCTGGATGCATTTATGGAAAATCTTGAAAGTGGAGATAAAAAGGTTTTACAGATATGGAATGAGTATCTGGATCATCTTGCTGTTTTGATATCAAATCTACGGATGGCATATGATATGGATATCATACTGGGGGGCGATGTCGGAGGTGTACTCTCAGATTATATGATACCTTTGGGAGAAAAAGTGATGGCATATAATGGTTTTGAACATGATGTTTCATACCTGAAGAACTGTTCGTACAGGAAAGAAGCGTCGGCTGTTGGAGCTGCGAAATATTTTTTTGCGGAACATATGATGGAAATATAAATTATTATAGTGTGAAAACAGAGTGAAGTGTGAGCAAAAAAACGGAAAGGAAACGGTAAGTGAGGTTTTCTTTCCGTTTTTTTGTGCGTTGATTAGAAAATATATACAAAAAGCATATCTGCAAATTGTGCAATGCGTAAAATTGAGAGAAATATATTGACAAAATATGTTTAAAGGATAATAATGTAATTGCTTTAATAAAATATTTAATAAAACATAAAATAAAACAATATAAAAAAGGAGGAAGCAATTATGTTACAGCAGGTAATGACAAATCCAGGAGAAATTATTTTCAGAGAGGTTCCGGTTCCGGAGGTAAAGGAAAATCAGGTTTTGGTAAAGATTATGAATATTGGTGTCTGTGGATCAGATATTCATGTTTATCATGGAAAACATCCGTTTACAAAATATCCGGTAACACAAGGACATGAGGTTTCCGGTGAGATTATAGAACTTGGAAAAAATGTCACAGAGTTTCATGTTGGACAGAAGGTGACGATAGAGCCGCAGGTATATTGTGGACACTGCTATCCATGTCGTCATGGAAAGTATAATCTCTGTGAGGAATTAAAAGTAATGGGATTTCAGACGACAGGAACAGCATCTGAGTATTTTGCAGTGGATGCATCTAAAGTAACACCTATTCCAGAAGATATGTCCTATGAAGAAGGAGCTATGATCGAACCTCTTGCTGTGGCAGTTCATGGTGTAAAACAGATGGGCGATGTGGCTGGCATGAATATTGCAGTCCTTGGAGCAGGACCGATCGGAAATCTCGTGGCACAGGCAGCAAAAGGAATGGGGGCAGCGAAAGTGATGATCACAGATATCAGTGATCTTAGACTGGCAAAGGCAAAAGAATGTGGAATTGATGTGTGTGTGAATACCAAAAATAAAGACTTCGGTGAGGCAATGATCGAAGCATTTGGACCGGATAAGGCGGATGTAATCTACGACTGTGCCGGAAACAATATCACAATGGGACAGGCAATTAAATATGCAAGAAAAGGAAGCACGATTGTACTGGTGGCTGTTTTTGCAGGAATGGCAGAAGTAGATCTTGCAGTGGCAAATGACCACGAACTTGACATTAAGAGCACGATGATGTACCGCCATGATGATTATATAGATGGAATCAGATTGGTAAATGAGGGCAAAGTTCATTTGAAACCGCTCATCTCAAAGACATTTGCTTTTAAAGATTATCTGAAGGCATACCAGTATATTGATGATAACCGCGAGACAACGATGAAAGTAATTATCAACGTCAGTGAAAAGTAAGGAGTTCGTATGGAAAATAAATATGGAATTGTCGGAGTAGCCCATGTCGGGCTTCCGACAAACGATTTACAGAAAACAGTTGAGTTTTATAAGAGTCTTGGATTCGAAGTAATTATGCAGACTTATAATGAAAAAGCAGGGGAAAAAGTGGCATTTTTACAGATAAAAAATTACTGTATAGAGACTTTTGAAAATGGGCAGGCGGCAATGTCAGACGGTGCATACCAACATGTTGCACTTGATGTGGAAGACATTGAAAGTATGTATCAGAAAATCTGCAATGAAAAATACACAGTTATTACAGACGGAATCGAAGAACTGCCATTTTGGGAAAAGGGTGTGAAGTTTTTTATGATTAAGGGACCAAATGAGGAAAGAATAGAGTTCTGTCAGAAACTCTGATAAAAATAGGAGGGACATATGGGAAGCGAAAACAAAAATGGAAAAGTACCGCTGATCAGTAAGATTGCATATGGGTTTGGTGATGTTGGATGTAATTTCAGCTGGATGTTCGTCAGTAATTTTCTGATGATATTTTATACAGACGTGTTCGGAATCAGTATGGCGGCTGTGTCAGCACTTATGCTTTTTTCAAGATTCTGGGATGCAATCAATGATCCAATCGTCGGGGGACTTACGGATAAAACAAAATCGAGATGGGGACGGTACCGTCCATGGCTGTTAGTAGCGGCACCAATTACAGCGATTCTTCTTGTTATGACATTCTGGGCAAGACCCGACTGGCCGCAGAATGGAAAGATCATTTATATGGTAATTACATATTGTCTGCTGGTTTTGGGGTATACCTGTGTGAATATTCCATATGGAACCTTGTGTGGTGCTATGACACAGGATATTGATGAACGTGCAAAAATAAATACATCCCGTTCGGTTGCAGCGATGATTGCAATTGGTGTGTTAAATATTATCACAGTTCCACTGCTCAGCAAATTCGGCAGTCATAGTGCAAAGACAGGATATCTGACGGTTGCGGTCATATATGGATGTATTTTTACAGCCTGTCATTTCTTCTGCTTTGCGAAGACGAAAGAGGCAGTGATTACTCCGGAAAAAGAAAAAATTTCTGTAAAGGTTCAGTTGAAAGCGGTTGTGCAGAACAGACCATATCTTCTTGCATTGGCAGGACAGATATTATTTGGATTTACATTATATGGTAGAAACGCAGATATTCTGTATTATTTTACATATGTGGAAGGGAATGCCTCCTACTACACAACTTATTCGATGTGCATCATTATTCCTTCTATCATCGGGGCAGCCTGTTTTCAACCATTATTCCGCAAGTTGAATAACAAAGGAAGAACAGCATCTCTCTTTGCTTTATTTACAGGAATTTCCATGTTGTCTATGTTTTTCTTTAATGCCAAAGAATCACCGGCTATTTTTTATGCATTATCTGGTCTCACACAGTTTTTCTTCTCTGGATTTAATACCGCAATCTATGCAATTATTCCAGACTGTGTGGAATATGGGGAGTGGAAAACCGGACTTAGAAATGACGGTTTTCAGTATGCATTTATTTCACTTGGAAATAAAATCGGAATGGCAGTTGGAACAGCACTTTTAGCAGGATTACTTGGAAAATATGGTTATATTGCAAATCAGACACAAAATGCAATTGTACTTTCAATTATGAAACATGCATTTACTACGATTCCGGGTGTGCTCTGGATTGTGACGGCAGTTGTATTATTTTTCTATCGGCTAAATAAAAAACGTTATAACGAGATTGTGGAGGAACTGAAAAATGGAAGAAAAGGTTGATATTGTGGCATTGGGAGAATTGCTGATCGATTTTACGGAAGCAGGATACAGTCAGGATGGAAGGAAACTGTTTGAGCAGAATCCAGGCGGTGCTCCGGCAAATCTTCTGACCGTTGCAAGCCACTTCGGGTATTGCACATCTTTTATTGGAAAAGTTGGAAACGATATGCATGGTAAATTTTTAAAGAAGACATTGCAAAAGGAAGGAATCAATACAGATGCTATCGTCGAAGATCCGGATTATTTTACAACACTGGCATTTGTGGAAATAGGTGAAAATGGAGAACGGAATTTTTCTTTTGCAAGAAAACCGGGGGCAGATACACAGTTAAAAAAAGAAGAACTGGATCAGGCGTTAATTTCCGGATGTAGAATTTTTCATTTTGGATCATTATCGCTAACAGATGAACCTGCAGAAAGCGCAACGATCGAAGCGGTAAAAATGGCAAAAGCAGCGGGTGTACTTATTTCCTATGATCCAAATTACCGCCCGTCTCTTTGGAAGAACAAAGAGTGTGCAGTGAAAAAAATGAAATCTGTCATAGAACTGGTAGATGTCATGAAGGTATCGGATGAAGAGAGTATCCTGTTGACAGAGGCCGAAAGTTATGAGCAGGCCGCAGACCAACTCCTTGCCATGGGACCAAAGCTGGTTGCCATTACATTGGGAGAACAGGGCGTTCTTATGGCAACAAAAAGCAGAAAAGAAATCATCAAAGCATTTCAGACACATGCGGTCGACACGACTGGGGCAGGTGATTCATTCTTGGGAGGCGTATTATGCGGGATTCTTTCTATGAATAAGTCCATTGAAAACATTGAATGGGAAGAAATCAGAGAATGTGCTGTTTTGGGAAATGCAGTCGCTGGATTGTGTGTGCAAAAGAGAGGTGGCATCCCTGCGATTCCGACAAAAGAAGCAGTGTTTGAATTTATGCAGAAATAATGAATGTATATGACAAAATTGGGGCTATAAAAACGCCCCTATTTTTAACAAAAATATAAGCAGGACAACTTTCGATATTTGCTCCTGCCTGTATTTTATGTAAATTACGATAAGTTTTATTCCCTGTGTTCTTCGCCCCATGTACAGTCTGATTCTGGTGTAGTCTTTAAATGCTTTTCTGATTCCCAACAATCAATGCGGAGCATATAGCCAGCAGATATATAAACATCAATACTATTAAGCTGTGGATTGTATTCTGCAAATATTATTCTCGTCGTATTTTATCTCCTTATCATTCAATCAATCATTTGTTACAAAAATCAGAAGCATTTCAATCAGTTCACCATGTCACTTTCATTTTGTGTTATAATGTGTTATCAGATTTCTTGGTCTCCGCTGCCGCTTCGGTCGGCACAGAGCAGAGGTCCACTGGACCTCTTGTGCCCTTGTATTTGCCCTTATCAGAGTTCGTAAACACTGGTGCGATGATATAATACAAGGGAAACAATAAGGGAAAACTCACCTGCGATAAATTCAGTATTTTCAAGGGTTTGCGGAGAATTTAATAACAAAATATAACAGTTATTAAATCTCTTAAAACAGGTGAAATCTCAATTCCAGTTTGGAGGAACAATATGGTACGAAAAGCAGAAAAACAGAATTTAGAAATACTGGCAAATTTAGCAGTACAATAGAATCATTTGTTTCGCAAAGACATTATAAAAGAATGCAGAGAAGTAGTTTATAGAGATACTTCTCTGCATTTTTTTGTCAGGTATCCGAAAGAGGCTGCCGGTGGCAAGTCCGGTAGGTAAGTTATGGTACATCTTCCGTAGAAGCAGCAGGCTCACAGATTGATTTCCGGGCGGCAAGATTTGCGAGCATATCACTTAATACCACCAGGTCTGCGGCAAGAAGCGTAAGCTCATCGGTCGACAGGCATTCGGACAACTGGCAGGAAATTGTGGAGAGGTAAAAAAGATTTGCACAGTTTGACATAGCGGTTGACCATAAGATATTTATGATATGTTATGCAACTGTCAGAGAAAATGTGTATAATAAAAGAAAATAACTTCAGGATAATCATTTGTAAAAAGGAATGAAAGGAATCAAATATGAAAACACTGATTGTAGTAGATATGCAGAATGACTTTATCGATGGTTCACTTGGAACCAGGGAAGCGCAGGCAATTGTACCGAAGGTAAAAGAGAAAATCAAAGAGTATCAGGAGCGCGGGGACGAGATCATTTTTACCCGGGATACCCATCAGTCAGATTATCTTAACACACCGGAGGGAAAGAAGCTTCCGGTGGAACATTGCATCGAAGGCACAAAGGGCTGGAAAATTGCAGAAGGTTTAGAGGTGCCGGGATGCAGCTATATTAATAAACCGACCTTTGGATGGACACACTGGTCGGAGAGAAACTTTGAAGAAATAGAATTATGCGGTCTTTGTACGGATATCTGTGTGGTATCCAATGCCCTGATTTTGAAAGCAGAATTTCCGGATGTAGAGATTACGGTAGATGCTACATGTTGTGCCGGAGTGACGCCGGAATCCCATGAGGCAGCGCTTACCACTATGAAAATGTGTCAGATTCATGTAATTGGAGAGTAGAAAAGGCGGAATAATTCCAAAAGAATCCCTCCGACGCTTGAACGTCGTTCGTTTTTTGAGTATAATCGTTTCGTAAGGAAGGTGACAGATATGAAGGATACAAGAGTTGATATTTATCATGGAGTAACACCAATTAAGGTAAAACCGTATGAGCATAATGTAAAATATTATGAGACAGACCAGATGGGGATTGTGCATCACTCCAATTATATCCGTTGGATGGAAGAGGCACGCATGGACTTGATGGATCAGATGGGCTTCAGCTATAAACAGATGGAAGACCAGGAAATTATCAGTCCGGTGCTTTCTGTACAGTGTGAATATAAGAGCATGGTGCGATTCGGAGATACTGTTGTTATTGAAACAGCCATTGCAGGTTACAATGGAATCAAACTCAGTGTCCGTTATCGTATGACAGACAAAGAGACCGGAGAACTCCGTACCATTGCAGCCAGTGAGCACTGCTTCTTAAATCGTAGTGGCAAGCCGATTTCCTTGAAACGGTCATACCCTGAAATAGATACAAAATTCTTCCAGATGATGGATGAGGAAAGTTAGGACAAGATGAGCGAAAAATTAGTTCTGATCGATGGACACAGTATATTAAACCGGGCATTTTTTGGATTACCGGATTTGACCAATGCAGAGGGACTTCATACCAATGCAGTATATGGTTTCTTAAACATTTTATTTAAAATATTAGAGGAAGAGCAGCCGGAGTATCTTACGGTTGCTTTTGATGTGCATGCACCAACATTCCGTCATAAGATGTTTGATGCATACAAGGGAACGAGAAAACCGATGGCAGAAGAATTGCGGCAGCAGGTACCGCTGATGAAAGAAATGCTGCGTGCCATGGGAGTTACGGTAATTGAAAAAGAAGGCTTGGAAGCAGACGACCTATTGGGAACCATAGCAAAGCGCAGTGAAGCAGCAGGCTATGAAGTGTCTGTAGTGTCCGGAGACCGGGACTTATTGCAGCTTGCCAGTGACCATATTAAGATCCGGATTCCAAAGACCAGGCGGACCGGAACGGAAATCGAAGATTATAATACCAAAGAGGTATTGGAAAAATATCAGGTTACACCATTGCAGTTTATTGATGTAAAGGCGCTGATGGGCGATACCGCAGATAATATTCCGGGTGTACCGGGAATCGGCGAAAAGACAGCAACGAACCTGATTGTGGCATATGGCAGCATTGAAAATGCGTATGCCCATGTAGAAGAGATTAAGCCAAACCGTGCGAAAGAGATGTTAAAAGAGCATTATGATATGGCACAGTTGAGTAAGACACTGGCTACCATTAAGATAGATGCAGACATCCCATATGATATCAACGAAGCAAGAATTGGCAATTTATATACACCGGAAGCTTATATGATGTGTAAGCGTCTGGAATTTAAGAATCTTTTGAAACGGTTTGAAGTGGACACACCGGTAAATACCGGAGAGGAAAACTTTAAACGAATCGAGGATTTTGCTGGGGTAGAAGATTTTTTTGCAAAGGCAAAGAAGCAGCAGGCAGCAGGAGTCCAGTTGATTTATGAAAAGGATGTTGTGCTTGGATTTGCAGTTGCATGCACAAAAGAAGATGTGGCATATATTCCGGTTGCGGGATTTGTGACAGAGCAGTATCTATTCGAACAGAGCAGACAGCTTCTTGCAGCAGGCACAGAGATTCGCACCTTTGATTTAAAACCACAGCTTAAATGGATAGAAGCCGATGAAAAGAGTCATATTTTTGATGTGAAAATAGCAGCTTATTTATTAAATCCATTGAAAAATGACTATGCTTATGAAGATATTGCAAAAGACTATCTTGATTTGATGGTGCCATCGAAAGAGGATTATCTTGGAAAGAAAGATTTTGTCACATCATCGGAAGAAAAGCCGGAAGAATTCTTGAAAATGGCATGTTATCAGGCATATATTAATTTAATGGCAAAAGAGCCGCTGGCAAAGCAGTTAGAAGAAGAGGGCATGAAAGAACTCTTTGATAAAATAGAAATGCCGCTGGTATATACCTTATCTGATATGGAAAAGGAAGGCATTGCTATTGATGCAGATGCCTTAAAAGAATATGGAGAGAATCTTGCAGTATCCATAGATAAAATTGAAAAAGAAATCTATGAAGAAGCCGGTGAGACCTTTAATATCAATTCACCAAAACAGCTTGGTGTGATTCTTTTTGAAAAATTGCAGATGCCAAATGGCAAGAAGACCAAGACCGGATATTCTACTGCAGCAGATGTACTGGAAAAGCTGGCACCGGATTATCCGATTGTATCAAAAATATTAGAGTACCGTCAGCTGACCAAATTAAAATCCACATATGCCGACGGACTGGCTGCATTTATTGCAGAGGATGGACGGATTCACAGTACATTCCAGCAGACCATAACAGCCACCGGACGTTTAAGCAGTACAGACCCGAATTTACAGAACATTCCAATCCGGATGGAATTGGGACGGCTGATTCGTAAAGTGTTTTTACCGAGAGAAGGTTATGTATTCTTAGATGCGGATTATTCCCAGATAGAGCTTCGTCTGCTGGCACATATGTCAGGAGATAAAAATCTGATTGATGCATATAAGCATGCAGAAGATATTCATGCGATTACTGCATCCAAGGTATTTCATGTGCCGTTCGAAGAAGTAACACCACTGCAGCGAAGAAATGCAAAGGCGGTAAACTTTGGTATTGTCTATGGAATCAGTTCCTTCGGATTAAGTCAGGATTTAAGTATTACAAGAAAAGAAGCAGAACAGTATATTAAGAGCTATTTTGAAACCTATCCGGGAATCAAGACATTCTTAGACGGACTGGTAGAGGATGGCAAGACAAAAGGCTATGTCACAACAATGTTTGGCAGAAGAAGACCGGTGCCGGAGTTATCCTCCAGTAATTTCATGCAGCGTTCCTTTGGAGAACGTGTGGCAATGAATGCACCGATTCAGGGTTCTGCAGCAGATATTATTAAAACAGCCATGATTCATGTGCATGACCGCCTGAAAGAGGAAGGCTTGAAATCAAAACTGATTTTACAGGTACATGACGAACTTTTGGTTGAGACCTGTAAAGAAGAACAGCAGCAGGTAGAGAAGATTTTGAAAGAAGAAATGCTTCATGCAGCAGACCTTGCGGTAACCTTAGAGGTAGATATGCATGCCGGAAATAACTGGTACGAAGCAAAATAGGATAAGGCAGAAATTATGAAATTTATCGGAATTACCGGAGGCGTAGGAGCCGGAAAAACAGAAATATTAAAATACCTTGCCGGCAGAGAAGATACGAAAGTAATGCTGGCGGATGATATCGCAAGAGAACTTTCTGAGCCGGGACAGTCCTGTAACGAAAAATTGCAGGAGCTGTTTGCGGGAACAGATGTTTTTGATGAAAAGGGGAAGATGAACCGTCCGAAGGCGGCAGCCATTATTTTCAAGGATGAAGCCAGGCGGAATGGAATGAATGAGATTTTGCATCCGGCAGTAAAGGAATATGTGCTTCATGTATTAGAGCAGGAAAAGGAAGAAGGCCGGCTTCGTTATCTGGTATTGGAAGCGGCATTATTAATCGAAGAACATTATGATGAAATTTGCGATGAATTATGGTATATTTATACTTCAGAGGAGAATCGCAGAGCAAGGCTGAAGCAGTCGAGAGGCTACAGTGATGAAAAAATCAGTGAAATGTTTGAAAGCCAGCTTTGCGAGAACGAATACCGCAGACATTGCAAAGTGGTAATTGATAATAATGGTACGACGGAAGAAACCATTGCACAGGTAAGAACGATAATAGAGAATGAGGGAGAAAATACCAATGGATAATGCAGAACAGAATGCAAATCAATTTGTATTTGGCTTGGATATCGGAACAAGAAACGTAGTTGGAACAGTTGGATATCGGGAAGGCAAAGACTTCTATGTGGCAGCCCAGTATATGAAAGAGCATGAAACCAGAGCTATGCTGGATGGTCAGATTCATGACATTGGAAGAGTAGGCAGAACAATTGCAGAAGTAAAGGCAGAATTAGAAGGGCAGTTAGAGGCAAAGCTTACCGATGTCTGCATTGCTGCCGCTGGCCGTGTACTGAAAACCGTGACCACCAGCGTGGAATATGAATTCGCAGAAGAGACCGTAGTAACTGCAGAACATATACATACTCTGGATTTACTGGGAGTAGACCATGCCCAGCAGATTTTAAAAGAGAGGAATGATACCCGTTACAAATTTTACTGTGTGGGATATTCTGTTGTAAAATATTATATCAATGATGAAGTCTTTTCCAATATAGAAGGACATAAGGCAGAGAAAATTTCGGAGGATGTTATCGTAACATTCCTGCCGGAGGACGTTGTAGATGGTCTGTATTCCGCAGTAGGGCAGGCTGGATTAAATGTTGCCAATCTGACCTTGGAGCCTATTGCTGCAATCAACGTAGCAATTCCGGAGGCCTTTCGTATGTTGAATATTGCACTGGTTGATGTGGGAGCCGGAACATCCGACATCTGTGTCACCAGAGACGGAAGCATTATTGCATATGGCATGATTCCTTATGCCGGAGATGAGCTGACCGAATTAATTGTACAGCATTATCTGGTGGATTTTAATATGGCAGAACATATGAAGCTGACATCCGGTATGGCGGATGAAGTGGAATTTACAGATATCATGAGCATTACCCATACGATTCCATCCGAAGAAATCTGGGATTTAACCCATGATACGGTAGATAAGATTACTACTGAGGTGGCAGAGAAAATCAAAGAGTTAAATGGTGATAAATCGGTCAGTGCAGCCTTCGTAGTCGGTGGTGGCGGCAAAATCCACGGATTTACGGAAATGCTTGCAGACAAGCTTGAAATTCCAAGAGAGCGTGTGGCATTACGTGGAGAAGAAGTTTTAAAAGAGGTTCATTTTGCACAGGAAGAGATTAAGAAAGACCCATTACTGGTAACGCCGATTGGAATCTGTCTTAATTATTATGACCAGAAGAATAATTTCATTATGGTCCGGTTTAACGGAGAACGCTTAAAGCTTTATGACAACAGCCATCTTACTATTGTGGACGCTGCATTGCAGGCGGGCTTCCCGAATGAAGCGCTGTTCCCAAGACGGGGAAAGGCAGTAGAGTTTACCGTAAATGGCAAGCCGAGAATCGTCCGTGGAGAACCGGGAGAATCTGCCATTGTTAAAGTGGACGGAAGAGTAGTCAGCATCAATACACCACTGGTTCCGAATTCCGAGATTACCATAGAAGCCTCTACCATTGGAAAAGAAGCCGTATCTACGATTGAACAGTTAGATGAATATACATCCTCCACCATTACCTTCCAGGTCAATGGCATCAATATTACCTGTCCGAAATTTGTTCAGGTCAATGGAAGCCTTGAACCTTCTAATTATGTTATTCAGGAAGGGGACGAAATCGAAACCAGAAACTTCTATACCATTGGACAGCTGGCAGAGTTTATGGATGTGCGGATTGATGAAGAAGCCGGAATTATCTTAAATGGAAAACCGGCAGATATGGGTTCCCTTTGCTATGAGAACTTTGAAATCGAATGGAGTGCTTCTGCCTATGAAAGCGGTGAACGTCATATTTCCTATGGACAGGCAGACCACAGATTTGATGCCGGACCGGAAGAAGAAGCTTCAACAGAAGAAAGCACAGACAGTGCAGCTGAAGTTCATGAGCCAGAAGCTTCTGTGGCAGCTGAATCTGTGACAGGCGAAAATGCTGCGGATGAAAATGTTGCAGATGGCATTCAAACGGCAGGTGCAGAGCCGGAAAGCAAAGAATTACATATTATTGCAAACAATCAGGAAATTACTTTAAGTGGCAAAGAAGAATATGTATTCGTGGATATTTTTGATTATATTGATTTTGATTTGTCAGCATCCCATGGAAGAGCAATTGTAACTTTAATTAATGGCATGGATGCCCAGTATACACAGGTATTGCAGGATGGCGATAAAATTGAAGTGTACTGGAAAGAGAATTACTAAATAGAAAGAGACATAAGAAAATGGAATTATGCAGTATTGCAAGTGGAAGCAGTGGAAACTGTATCTACGCAGGAACAGAAAGCAGCCATCTGATGATTGATGCCGGAATCAGTGGAAAGCGCATTGAAGCAGGATTAAACAGTATCGGTTTGAAAACCGCAGAAATGCAGGCACTGCTTGTGACCCACGAACATTCAGATCACATTTCCGGTCTTGGCGTGGTAGCAAGAAAATATGGAATTCCAATCTATGCCACGGCAGAGACCATTGAGGCAGTCAAAGGGATTTCCAGTGTGGGAAAAGTAGATGAGACATTGTTTCATCCTATCGAAGCCGGAGTGGAATTTCAGATTGGAGATATTACGGTGGAGCCGGTATCCATTTCCCATGATGCCGTAAATCCGGTGGCATACATCATGAAACAGTCAGATAAAAAGATGGCGGTCATTACCGATTTGGGGAAATATGACAATTATCTTATAGACAAGCTGCAGGATTTAGATGTATTATTGTTAGAAGCAAATCATGATGTGCGCATGCTTCAGGTGGGCAGTTATCCTTATCCTCTGAAACAGCGGATATTAGGGGACAGAGGACATCTTTCCAATGAGAGCAGTGGACAATTTTTAGGGCAGCTTCTGCATGATAAGTTTAAAAAAGTAGTATTGGGGCATCTGAGCAAGGAAAATAATCTGGCAGAACTGGCATATGAGACAGTGCGCCAGGAAGTAGAACAGGGTGAGAACCCGTACCACGGAAATGATTTTCCAATCCAGGTAGCAAAGCGGGACGAAGTGTCTGAGCTTATCCGGATTTAAGAATATTAAGAAAGCAAAAATAAGAGGAGAACAAAATGGAAAAGACACAGAGCAAGACAATTATTACTGTAGTAGGAAAAGATACTGTAGGAATTATCGCAAAAGTTTGTACTTATTTATCAGAACAGCATATCAATGTACTGGATATTTCACAGACTATCATTGACGGATTCTTCAATATGATGATGATTGTTGATTTAAATACATCCAAAACACCATTTGCTGAGTGTTCTGCAGCACTGGAAAAATTAGGTGAGGAAATCGGTGTTACCATCAAATGTCAGAGAGAAGAAATCTTTGATATGATGCACAGAATTTAATACGACTTACATAAAAGGGAACTGCTGTTGGCAGGTCACTAAGGCGTATCAATGAAAATACAGGAAATGAGCTGCGTAGAAAGGCAGAATATAGGAGACAAAAAATGATTAATATAATGGAAGTAAGCGAAACCAATAAAATGGTGGAGCATGAGAACTTAGATGTCCGTACCATTACCATTGGAATCAGTCTTTTGGATTGTATTGATTCTGATTTAAAGAAGTTAAACGATAACATTTATAAGAAAATTACTACAGTGGCAAAGGATCTGGTATCAGCAGGAAATCAGATTGAGCAGGAATTTGGAATCCCAATCGTAAATAAAAGAATTTCCGTTACACCAATTGCACTGGTTGGCGGGGCAGCCTGCAAGACACCGGAAGATTTTGCAACCATCGCAGATACTATGGATGTAGCAGCCAAAGCAGTAGGAGTAAACCTGATTGGTGGATATTCTGCACTGGTATCCAAGGGAATGACAAAGGCAGATGAGCTTTTAATCCGTTCTATTCCAATGGCACTTTGCCGTACCGAAAGAGTCTGCAGTTCTGTAAATCTTGCATCCACAAAAACCGGAATTAACATGGATGCTGTAAAATTAATGGGGGAGATTCTCTTAGAGGTGGCAGAGCAGTCTAAGGACAGAGATTCTGTAGACTGTATGAAACTGGTTGTATTCTGTAATGCACCGGATGACAACCCGTTTATGGCAGGCGCATTCCATGGTGTAACAGAGGCAGATGCGGTAATCAATGTTGGTGTCAGCGGACCGGGTGTTGTAAAGACTGCACTGGAAAAAGTCCGTGGAGAGAACTTTGAAGTATTATGTGAGACCATCAAGAAGACTGCATTTAAAGTAACCCGTGTAGGTCAGCTTGTAGCACAGGAAGCGTCGAGAATTTTAAATATTCCATTTGGTATTGTAGATTTATCTCTGGCACCAACTCCTGCAATCGGAGACAGTGTAGCAGATATTCTTTGTGAAATTGGTCTTGAATATGCAGGTGCACCGGGAACGACAGCAGCCCTTGCTCTTTTAAATGACCAGGTTAAGAAGGGCGGCGTAATGGCATCTTCTTATGTCGGTGGTTTAAGTGGTGCATTTATTCCGGTCAGCGAAGACCAGGGAATGATTAATGCAGTACAGGCAAATGCCATTACACTGGAGAAATTAGAAGCAATGACCTGTGTATGTTCCGTAGGTCTCGATATGATTGCAATTCCGGGTGATACCAAGGCAACTACCATTTCCGGTATTATTGCAGATGAAATGGCACTTGGAATGATTAACCAGAAGACTACAGCAGCCCGTCTGATTCCGGTAATCGGAAAGGGAGTAGGCGATACTGTAGAATTTGGTGGATTATTCGGCTATGCACCGATTATGCCGGTAAACCAGTATTCCTGTGATGCATTTATCAACCGTGGGGGAAGAATTCCTGCACCAATTCACAGCTTTAAGAACTAGGATTTTTTGAAATGGAGAAAGAAAATGAGTGATATCCGTAAACTTGTGTTTTTTGAACGAGGTGTAGAAACATTAACTTATTTTTCACATGAGATGGCAGCGTCATTTCGCAAGATGGGATATCAGATTTTCTTCTTTGACATTCAGGCAGAATATGCTGACACGAAACGATTAAGCCGCTTTTTAAAAAGTGGTGAGACCGCAGTCATTACCTTTAACTTTATCGGATTAAGCGGAGAGGAGTTCCTGTTGGAGACAGAGTCTCAGTCTGTCTTTGCCAGCAGAAATATTCCGGTCTATTGCATTCTTGTGGACCATCCGTTGTATTATCATAAGCAGCTTGATGAGACAATTCCAAATCTGACTGTGTTCTGCATCGACCGTCAGCATATTTCTTATATGAAACGGTTTTATAAAGGGATTCCCTGTCATTTTTTACCATTGGCAGGGAATTTTCTGATGGATAAGGAAGAACGTATTTCTACAGATTTTATTCCATATGAGAACCGGGAATATGAAGTGGGTTTTATCGCAAACTATGTGCATCTTCCGGCAATTGAAGAGCATTTTACCAGCCAGACGAAGGAATATATTGATTTCTATCATGAGATATTAAATTATCTCCGCCTGCATCCGTCAGAGCCGTTAGATTCTGCCATGGAGCATTTTGTCCGCCGGGAGATTCCGGAAGTAACGGAGCGGGAGCTGATGGCATGCTTTGCAGGAATGCTTTTTTTGGATATGTATAACCGGACTTATTTCCGTGGAGAAACAGTGCGGACATTGGTAGACAATGGAGTACGGGTACATGTTTTTGGCAAAGGGTGGGAGAATCTTAAGGTAAAACATCCGGAGAATCTTATTTTAAACGGAAGGCAGCTTGATTCTGCCGAATGCGTAAAAATCATCCGGAATACCAAGATTGCATTGAATACCATGCCGTGGTTTAAGGATGGAGCCCATGATAGAATTTTTACAGCCATGTTAAATAAAGCAGTATCCCTGACAGATGGCAGCATTTATTTAAAGGAGCGTTTCTGCGATGGAAAAGATCTGGCATTTTATGAGTTAGAGCATCTGGATGCATTGCCGGAACAGGTATTATCCATGCTGGGACATCCGAAGAAAATGAAAGAAATCATAGAATATTCTTATGAACGGGCACTTAAGGAAGATACATGGGCGAACCGTGCAGAACGTCTGAGAGAGTTCTTATAGGAAGAATTCCTTGACAAGTGTTTTGGAATATGTTTTACTAAATTCAGGTCATATGACTGACGGAACCGTGGGAATAACCACATGAAGTATGACCTGAGAAAGCCGACCGTCTGGGCAGTTAAGCTCGGGATACGTGTCGGTATTTTTTATGCATGCAAACAGGAAAAGTCACAGGAAAAATTCGAAAGAGAAAGAGACTTTGACGGAAAGCTGCAGCAACTTTAAAAATTACATGGAGCGTAAGAAGGAGGAACAAAAATGAAGATGACTTCATTAGCAGAAGAACTTGGAAGCACTACTTATCCGGGAAGAGGAATTGTAATTGGAAAGTCGAAGAATGGAAAGTATGCGGTAACTGCTTATTTTATCATGGGAAGAAGCGAGAACAGCCGTAACCGTGTATTTGTTGAGGATGGAGAAGGAATCCGTACCCAGGCATTTGACCCTGCAAAATTAAGTGACCCAAGTCTTATTATTTATGCACCGGTTCGTGTACTGGGCAATAAGACCATTGTAACCAATGGAGACCAGACAGATACCATTTATGAACTGATGGATAAACAGCAGACCTTCGAACAGGCATTAAGAACCAGAGAATTTGAGCCGGACGCACCTAACTATACACCGCGTATTTCCGGAATCATGCATGTGGAAGATGGAAAATACAATTATGCAATGTCTATTTTAAAGAGCAACAATGGTAATCCGGATGCCTGCAACCGTTATACATTTGCTTATGAGAATCCGGTAGCAGGAGAAGGACATTTCATTCATACTTATATGAATGATGGCAATCCATTACCAAGCTTTGAAGGCGAACCGGTACTGGTTGATATCGGAGATGACATTGATGCATTTACCGAGCTGGTATGGAATAACTTGAATGCAGACAATAAGGTATCTTTATTTGTAAGATATATTGATATTGAAACCGGAAAATATGAAAGCCGCATTGTAAACAAGAACAAATAAGATTTTGTGAATAAGATTCGTGCGAGAGAGGAAAATAAAATGAAAGAATTAGAATTAAAATATGGTTGTAACCCAAATCAGAAACCATCCAGAATTTACATGGAAAATGGCGAATTGCCAATCAAAGTATTAAATGGTAAACCAGGTTATATTAACTTCTTAGACGCATTTAATGGCTGGCAGTTAGTAAAAGAATTAAAGAAAGCAACCGGACTTCCGGCAGCCACTTCTTTTAAACATGTTTCTCCGGCAGGTGCAGCAGTGGGACTTCCACTTTCTGAAGTAGAGCGTAAGATTTACTGGGTAGATGACATGGATGTAGAATTTACACCGATTGCTAATGCATATGCAAGAGCAAGAGGCGCTGACCGTATGTCCTCTTTCGGAGATTTCATTTCTTTTTCTGATGTTTGTGATAAAGCAACCGCACTTTTAATTAAAAGAGAAGTATCTGATGGAGTCATTGCACCGGGCTATGATGATGACGCATTAGAAATTTTAAAAGCAAAGAAAAATGGCAATTACAATGTCATTGAAATTGATCCTGACTATATTCCAGACCCAATCGAGCGGAAACAGGTATTTGGCGTTACTTTTGAGCAGGGAAGAAATGAGTTAAATATTGACGAGCATTTCTTTGACAATATTGTAACCGAAAACAAAGAGCTGCCGGAATCAGCAAAGAGAGATCTGGCAATTTCCATGATTACTTTAAAATATACACAGTCTAACTCCGTATGTTATGTAAAAGACGGACAGGCAATCGGTATTGGTGCCGGACAGCAGTCCCGTATCCACTGTACCAGATTAGCAGGCTCCAAAGCAGATAACTGGTGGTTACGCCAGTCTCCACAGGTACTGAATCTGCCATTTTTAGATAAAATCCGCAGAGCTGACCGTGATAATGCAATCGACCTTTACATTGGCGAGGATTATATGGACGTACTTGCAGATGGCGAATGGGAGAAGATATTTAAGACCAGACCTGCTGTATTTACGGCAGAAGAAAAACGTGCATGGTTAGATAAGAATACCGGAGTATCTCTTGGCTCTGATGCGTTCTTCCCATTTGGAGATAACATCGAGCGCGCCCACAGAAGTGGCGTGCAGTATGTAGCACAGCCGGGCGGATCTATCCGTGATGACCATGTAATCGAAACCTGTAACAAATATGGTATGGTGATGAGCTTTACCGGAATCCGTCTGTTCCACCACTAAGAGCTGGAAAATCAGATAGGATTTGAAAGATAAGATTTTGCTGTCAAAAGAGGTGCTGGATTCCTTTGATATAAAATTTCAGCAGTTCTTAGCAGTTTGTTTTTCTTGAATGTAAGCAGTCTTTCCGTTGCTTTGACTGGATGTCTGCACTGTCCGTCGGGTACGGATGCTCTATAAAGCCTGCAAGGGGCACTAGGAATTTCAATTTAAAATTTTGGTTTGTCTGGCAACCGGCGCAAATTCACATCCACGTTCAAATGCGCCTCGCTGGCACATCCCTGTGCCAGCGTTGCCTGTTGCCAGACGAAATTCCAAGTGCCCCTAACAGCCTTTATTATGCATCCGTACTTCGACGAACCGTACAGACATCTTGTCAAACATTGGAAAGACTGTTTTTATCTCAAAAAGAAAAACAAACTGCTTAGTAACTGCGGAATTTTGTGTCAGGAACCAGACACCTCTTTTTGATGGCAAAATCTTTTTATCAACCGCTCTTTTGATTTTCCCACCAACCAAATGGTGGAATCAGACGGCACGGCAAATTCACACCCTTACAATATTGCGTACAAACTCGCTTCTGGCATCCTGCCCGGTTTTTCCGGACAGGATGTTTTCATATAATTCTCCGGCAAAGACATCCAGATCAAAAAGGCGTGCAGCATCAGAAGATAGCATAGAGGCTGCGTTGGCACTCTTAGAAATCATTGGAACATCCGCATAATTGCTTAAAATCGTGAGGAGCCGGGAGGCGTCTTTGCGGAATCCTAAGATACGAAGATAAGGAATGTAATCTAAGGATTTTCCCAAACGATAATCTTCAGATGTAATCTGAAGCAGAAGGTGAGTGAAAATCCGGCTGATTCTGGTATAAGTCATATCCTTTGTTTTCAGTAACTGGCAGAACTGCTCAAAGGAATGAAACTGTTTTTGCAAATTTTTTATCCGGTGGGCAATTGCTTCATTGGAATCACCACAGAAAGCCAGTTGTGCTTCACTCTGCTGTAACAGAAGGTAAGAGAGCGGAGCAGAAAAATCATTGGCAGAAACCGGCGGATAAAGATTTAGATATTCTTTTAAAATAGAATAAGCAGCTTCCGGCAGATATGGATTTAATGTAGTGATGTCATTCCAGCCGTTTGAAAGAAGTTCTTTTCTTATGGCAGTGGCAGAGGAAAGACTGCTGTTAAGTGCCGCTTCGTGATAGCCGTCTCCGGTCCGCTGAATCAGATAAGGGGTGATGGCGGCGTTCTGAGCCTGAATCGCTTTTAAATATTCAATGGCAAGAATATTATTTGGCTCATTTAAAAGGCAGGCAAGTTCATCGGCCGGGATTTGCTGGTTGGCTTTTTTTAAATAGCTGCATACCGCCTGACTTCTTGCGGCAGGATAGGACATTCCTTTTTTGAGACAGGAAGAGAGAACTTCTTTGTAGTCCTCTGGTTCGGATACGAGCAGGGAAGCAACTTCTTTTAATAAAGAAAGATTGTCTGTTTCTGCACCAAAGCAGAGGGTGTCTACGCAGCCACATTTACGCATGAGTGCAACACCTGCAGAAGCAAAAAGTTCGGCAGAAGCAGTTGCCCAGAGGGCTGGCAGCTCAATTACCAGGTCAGCACCGCAGCTTAAAGCCATTTCTGTTCGTGCATATTTGTCAATAAGAGCCGGTTCTCCCCGCTGGACGAAATTTCCACTCATGGCTGCGATAACGAAGTCAGCCTGGGTCAGGGAACGGATTTTTTCTATCTGGTAAGCATGACCGTTATGAAACGGATTGTATTCTGCAATGATTCCTATGATGCGCATAAGTCCTCCAAAGTTACAAATAATATAGTTCTATCATAGCATTATTCCCATATTTTTGGCAAATTACTTATGGAAAGTATTCATAAGAAGAATTTCGAAAAAATATTTTTCTTTGCATTTTTTCAGACACTGTACTTGAACACCATTTAAAATAGGCGTATACTAAACATACATATGCGGATTTATAACAATGAACCGTAAAAAAATAGCAGTGAGGAGAAAACAGATGAACGTATTAGTTATTAACTGTGGAAGTTCTTCTTTGAAGTATCAGCTTATTAATTCAGATACAGAAGCTGTACTGGCTAAAGGACTTTGTGAAAGAATCGGAATTGATGGAAGATTAGTATACCAGCTTGCTGGCCATGATAAAGAGATAACAGAAGCACCAATGCCGACCCATAAAGAAGGTATCCAGATGGTACTGGATGCACTGGTAAACCCAAAGACAGGTGCGGTAAAGAGTCTTTCTGAAATTGATGCAGTAGGACATCGTGTCGTACATGGTGGTGAGAAATTTGCCCAGTCTGTTGTATTAAATGAAGAAGTATTAGCAAAAGTGGAAGAGTGTAATGAGCTTGCACCACTTCATAACCCTGCAAACTTAATTGGTATTCGTGTATGTCAGGAACTTATGCCTGGTGTACCAATGGTAGGTGTGTTTGATACCGCTTTCCATCAGACCATGCCACAGAAGGCTTATCTTTATGGTCTGCCATATGAATATTATGAGAAATACAAGGTAAGACGTTACGGTTTCCACGGAACAAGCCACAGCTTCGTATCCAAACGTCTGGCTGAGTTCTTAAATCTTGATTATAACAATTCCAGACTGATTGTTGCCCACCTTGGAAACGGAGCATCCATCAGTGCTGTATTAGATGGTAAATGTGTAGATACCTCTATGGGACTTACTCCATTAGAGGGACTTGTAATGGGAACACGTTCCGGTGACATTGACCCGGCAATCATGGAATTCATTGCAAAGAAAGAAAACCTTGACATCGATGGAATTATGGATGTATTAAATAAGAAATCCGGTGTAGAGGGACTTTCCGGTGTATCCAGTGATTTCCGTGACCTCGAGGCTGCTTATCATGAAGGAAATCCAAGAGCAATTGCAGCATGTGAAGTATTTGCTTACCGTGTAGCAAAATATATCGGTGCTTATGTGGCTGCAATGAACGGAGTAGATGCCATTGCATTTACTGCAGGAATTGGTGAGAATACATCTTTCATCCGTGAGAAGATTCTTGCATACTTCGGATATCTTGGAATTACCATGGATAAGGAAGCAAATATGGTTCGTGGAGAGGATAAGATTATTTCTACTCCGGATTCCAAAGTAACCGTATGCATTATCCCGACCAACGAGGAACTTGCAATTGCAAGAGAAACCGTAGCTTTGGTAGGCTAAAAATGGTAGGCTAAAAAGGAAAAATATTGTTGACAAAAGCTATAGTGCTATGTATAATTGTTTAGGTGTGAAAAGGAGACAAACGTGATATTAGATTTAACCGATGTATGTTCATGTGAAAATAAAGAGCTTACGAAAGAGGCTGAAATTGAATTGACATCCTTTGATTCAAAGTTAGGTGTGTTTCCGTTCATAGAGAAAAAGCCATTCGAGCTGCGTATCGTTAACGAAGAGAATAAGGATTTACTGATTCACGGAGAAACGGACGTAAGGATAGCAATACCATGTGACCGCTGCTTGGAAGAAGTTCCAACAGATTTCCACCTTGTATTCGATAAGAAGTTCCCATTGGAAGATGCGGATGCTTCGGAAGAAGAGATGGATGAGGCAGACTACATGAAAGGATTTCAGCTTGATATTGATAAAATGGTCTATGATGAAATCTTGGTGAACTGGCCAATGAAGGTTCTGTGCAGAGAGGATTGCAAGGGGATTTGTAAGAAATGCGGTACGAATCTGAATGTCAAGACTTGTGACTGCGAGAAATCTGAGCTGGACCCGAGAATGGCAGCAATTCAAGATATTTTCAATAAATTTAAGGAGGTGTAACCAGATGTCAATTTGTCCAAAGAACAAATCTTCCAAAGGAAGAAGAGATAAAAGAAGAGCAAACTGGAAAATGACTGCTCCAAGTTTAGTAAAATGCAGTAAGTGCGGCGCTTTGATGATGCCTCACAGAGTATGTAAGAACTGCGGTTCATACAACAAGAAAGAAATTATTCCTCAGGACTAATTAAGAAGTGACCGGGAGTGTTTGCAAAAACACTCCCTTTTTACTTTATGAAAAAGATAGGCATTTGCAGAACAATTCAGGTTTTGCGAATGCCTATTCATAGAAAAGGAGAAGGTATGAGCAATATTTTTAATTATAATAATAAGCTCTTTAGTGCATTTGATAAAGTGATTAACATATTCTGCCTGAGTTTAATCTGGTTCATGGCATGTATTCCGGTTTTTACCATTGGAGCATCCTGCACTGCACTTTATTATGCAGTGAATAAAGTAATCCGCCATGGCAGAGGATATATCTGGAAAGAGTTCTGGTCATCCTTCCGTTCTAATTTCAAACAGGCAACCGTAATCTGGCTGATTTTCTTACTGATTGGTCTTGTTATGGGAGCAGACTGGTTTATCATGTTCCAGTTTATGAAAGCCGGAGCAGCGTGGGGCAAGGCTTTTGTGATTTTTGTTGTTATGCTGGTATTTGAGATTGCAATCTGGTTATATGTATATCCGAACATTGCCCGTTTTGAAAATACCAATAAAGCAATTGTAAAGAATGCGGCACTGATGTCATTTGCACATTTGCCAAAGACCATTCTTATGCTGGTGATTTTGCTGGTAATTGCATTTTTAGTATATCTGATTCCATTTTTATTAATTTTTGCACCGGCGGCATTTATTGCAATTCAGAATGGAATTATGGAGAAGATTTTCTTGCGTTATATGTCAGAGGAGGACATTGCCAAAGAAGAGGAACGGAACCGGGAATATTTCAATTAGTTTTCTGTTGATTTCTATGGAAAGTTATAGTATATTTCAATATAGGCTTAATGTGATGGCAGATTTACAGGAGGAATGTATATGCAGGAAGTCATTAGAGTGGCAGTTGATGCAATGGGAGGCGACAACGCGCCGGGCGAAATTGTAAAAGGTGCCATCGAGGCAGTAAATACACGCAGAGATATACAGGTTGTACTGGTTGGACAGCAGGAGGTTATTGCTGAAGAATTGAAAAAGTATACCTATGAGAAAGACCAGATTGAAATTAAGAATGCAACAGAAGTAATTGAGACTGCGGAACATCCGGTAAATGCAATTCGTAAGAAAAAGGATTCATCAATTGTTGTGGGAATGAATATGGTAAAACAGAAGGAAGCAGATGCATTTGTATCGGCAGGAAGTTCCGGAGCCGTATTAGTTGGTGGACAGGTGATTGTTGGAAGAATCCGTGGTATCGAGCGTCCGCCTTTGGCACCGCTGATTCCGACCGAGACAGGAGTATCCCTGCTCATTGATTGTGGAGCAAATGTAGATGCCCGTTCTTCACATCTGGTACAGTTTGCCAGGATGGGTTCCATTTATATGGAAAATGTTGTGGGAATCAAGAATCCGAGAGTTGCAATCGTAAATATCGGAGCAGAAGAAGAAAAAGGAAATGCACTGGTAAAGGAAACATATCCTTTATTAAAAGAATGCAAGGATATCAATTTTGTAGGAAGTATTGAAGCAAGAGAGATACCACATGGCGGAGCAGATGTCATTGTCTGTGAAGCGTTTGTAGGAAATGTAATCCTTAAACTTTATGAAGGACTTTCCAGTACGCTGATTGGTGTAGTAAAGCAGGGAATGCTCAGCAGCCTAAAGAGTAAAATTGGTGCAGCATTGGCATTGCCGGCACTGAAGAAGACATTAAAATCTTTTGATGCATCCCAGTATGGCGGGGCACCATTGCTTGGACTGAATGGACTGGTGGTTAAAACACATGGAAGCTCCAAGGCGAAGGAAGTAAAGAATTCCATCATTCAGTGTGTTACATTTAAAGAACAGGATATCAATAATAAAATCAAAAAAAATATAGTAATTTCTGAAACAGAAGAATAGAAAGGAAAAGATTATGGAATTTGAAAAACTGAAAAAAATTATTGCAGAAGTCCTGAATGTGGACGAAGAAGAGATTAGTATGGAAACTACTTTTGTAGATGACCTTGGCGCAGATTCATTGGATGTTTTCCAGATTATCATGGGTCTGGAGGAAGAATTTGATATTGAGATTCCAAATGAAGAAGCAGAGAAAATTGTTACTGTAGGCGATGCGGTAGAGCAGATAAAGAGTGCGCTGAACTAAAAGCAGAATAGATAGTATTCTTCAAAGGAAGCATATTGTGCGAAAGAGTCCGGCATGCCGGATTCTTTTTTGCTTTACAGGAAATTTCTTTCCTGTAAAGTAAAAAACGCTCCGCGAGGATGCACACTGCGGCGTATAAGGCAGATGTCACAAGCGACCGCCGCAGGCGGCTTGCAAAGCGTGTTTCCCGTAGTTTGCGGGCAGCAACGACAGTTAGAAGGAGAAAACAGTGAGCAGATTACATGAATTTGAAGAAGTGATAGGATATCATTTCAACAATCAGGGATTATTAAGACAGGCATTAACCCATAGTTCCTATGCCAATGAAAGACATATGAAGAAGCACTCAGATAATGAACGGCTGGAATTCTTAGGCGATGCAGTGCTTGAGGTTACATCCAGTGAATTCTTATACCAGAAGTATCCGGATTATTCGGAAGGTGAACTGACCAAGCTCCGGGCAAGCCTTGTGTGTGAGCCGACACTGGCATTTTGTACCAGAGCAATTGATTTGGGAAAATATCTGTATCTGGGAAAAGGAGAGGATTTAACAGGAGGAAGAAATCGGAAATCCATTCTTTCGGATGCATTGGAAGCAGTAATAGGAGCAATTTTTCTGGATGGTGGTTTTGCTAATGCAAAAGAGTTTGTGTTAAAATACATTCTGACAGACATTGAGCACAAACAGCTCTTTTATGATAGCAAGACTATCCTGCAGGAGATAGTACAGGCAGGATATAATGAAGAACTGAATTATCAGTTGATTCGGGAAGAAGGACCGGATCATGATAAGCGGTTTGTGGTAGAAGCCAGAATCGGAGAAAAGTCCATTGGAGAGGGAATGGGACATACAAAGAAAGCAGCAGAACAGGAAGCTGCATATCAGGCGCTGCTTAAGTTGAAACAGCAGGAGAATAAGCGCTCTTAAACGGAGGAAGTTATGTATCTCAAAAGTATTGAAATTCACGGTTTTAAATCATTTGCAAATAAAATTGTATTTGATTTTCACAACGGAATCACAGGCATTGTGGGGCCAAACGGTAGTGGAAAAAGTAATGTTGCGGACGCAGTGCGCTGGGTATTGGGAGAACAGAGTGCCAAGCAGCTACGTGGCGCAAGCATGCAGGATGTTATTTTTGCGGGAACAGAGAATCGTAAGCCATTAAGTTATGCATATGTTGCGATTACATTAGACAATGCAGACCATCAGCTTGCGGTAGATTATTCAGAAGTAACGGTAGCCCGAAGAGTATACCGTTCCGGAGAAAGTGAATATCTTATCAATGGCAATCCATGCCGTCTGAAGGATGTAAGCGAGCTTTTTTATGATACCGGTATCGGTAAAGAAGGTTATTCTATTATCGGACAGGGTCAGATTGAGCGAATCTTAAGCGGTAAGCCGGAGGAAAGAAGAGAACTTTTCGATGAAGCGGCAGGAATTGTAAAATATAAGAGAAGAAAAGTAACCGCCCAGAAGAAATTAGAAAGTGAGCGGGAGAACCTGGTACGTGTCAATGACATTTTGACAGAGTTGGAGCGTCAGGTAGGACCGTTGGAGAAACAGTCAGAGACCGCAAGAATCTATCTTAAGAAAAAGGAAGAGTTAAAGACCTTGGATGTTAACATGTTCCTTTTAGAGATGGAGCGGATTGAGACCCAGACCAAAGAAGTAGAAGAAAAGTTTAAAATTGCAGATACCCAGTTAAAAGAAGACAACGAGGCATACGAGAATATCAAAGCGGAGTATGAGAAAAAAGAGCAGGACATGGAAGAAATGGATGCGAAAATCACAGAAATCCGCGAAGAACTCAGCAATACCAATGTCATGAAGGGAAAACTGGAAGGTCAGATTAATGTATTAAATGAGCAGATTAAGGCTGCACAGATGACAGATGACAGCTTAAAAGCACGTTTGGAGCAGTTAGAAAGTGACCGGAAAGAAAGAAAAGAACAGCAGGAGCATTATCTTGCACAGAAGCAGGAAATTGACAGCCAGGTAGCAGAGATTGAAGCACGCAAGCAGGCAGCTTCTGATGAGTTAGAAAAGATTCAGAAGGAAATTGCCCGCTGTACACAGGGCATCGAAGAAGGCAAGAATGAGATTATTGAGATTCTGAATAATAAAGCTTCCACAAAAGCAAAATTACAGAAATTCGATACCATGGCAGAGCAGGTAAATATCCGCAAAGCCCAGTTGAATCAGCGTCTTTTAAAGCGTAAAAGCGAAGAAGCAGATTTGCAGAGTGTATTGTCAGAATATCAGGACAAATTAGCAGAAGTAAGTCGTGAGATTGAAGCATTAAAGGCAAAAGAAAAAGAGACCGCAGACTTAATTCAAAGCTGGCGTAAGAAAACAGCAGAGAACCGGAGTGCCTTAGAAAAAGCAACTATTGATTATAATAAGGGAGAATCCCGTCTTGAGACCTTAAAAAATATTGCAGAGCGTTATGAAGGCTATGGAAACAGTATCCGTAAGGTAATGGAGCAGAAGGATAAGGAAGGCGGAATCCTCGGCGTTGTGGCAGACCTCATTCAGGTGGACAAGAAGTATGAGACAGCCATTGAAGTTGCACTCAGTGGAAACATCCAGAACATTGTTACGAAAGACGAGCAGACAGCAAAGAAAATGATTGCTTATCTGAAACAGAATCGTCTGGGACGTGCCACATTCCTGCCGTTGACCAGTGTTACCGGTAAGGATAACAGCAAGCAGGATGTATTCTTAAAAGAAGAAGGCGTAATCGGAAAGGCAGATACGCTGGTAAAACATGATGCAAAATTTGACGGTGTAATGTCCTATCTTCTTGGAAGAGTCTTTGTTATGGACTCCATTGACCATGCGTTGGCACTGGCGAAGAAGAGCCATTATTCTTTACATATGGTAACCTTGGAGGGTGAGTATTTAAGCCCGGGTGGTTCCATTGCCGGTGGTGCCTTTAAGAATACCGGTAATCTTCTGGGAAGAAAACGCGAAATTGACGATTTGACGAAGAGACTGGAAGAACTGAAGAAAACCATTGCATCCTGCAAGGAGCGGAGCGAAGAAATCCGCACTGCACAGGAACTTGCCATGCAGGATATGGAAAAGGTACGGACTGATTTACAGGAACAGTATTTACAGCAGAATACAGCCAGGATGAATGTAGACCGTACCTTGCAGCAGAAGAATGAAAGCGAGAGCGTATTTGAAGGCTTAAAGAATGAGAGCCAGGATATTGAAGAACAGTTGACGGATATTAAGAAGGGCAAGGAACGTACGGAAGAGGAAATCAAAGAAGCAGAAGTACGGGAAGAAGAAATCAAAGCCCAGGCTGAGCAGTTCCAGGTAATTTTAGAAGAACAGATGAAACTGGAAGAGGCTGCAACTGAAGCTGTTTCCAAGGTGCAGTTAGAGGAAGCCGGATTCACACAGAAACAGGAATTCATACAGGAAAACTTAGAACGTGTGGAAGAAGAGTTAGAGCGTGTATACAAGAATCAGGAGTCTTTGAAGAATCAGTCAGCAGAATCCAAAGAAGATGCAAAACGTCATGAGGCAGACATTGAAGCCATCCGGAAGACCATTCTTGCATCCGATGAAAATTATGCGGCATTGAATCAGAAGCTTTCTGAGAGCATTGCTGCAAAAGAACAGATGTCAGCAGAGTATAAGGGATTCTTTGAACGAAGAGAAGAGATTTCCAAGCGGATTGCAAATCTTGACAAAGAGATTTTCCGACTGAACAGCCAGAGAGAGAAGTTAGAAGAGGCAGGTGAATACCAGACCAATTATATGTGGGAGGAATATGAGCTGACTCCGCATAACGCATTGCTGCTTCGCAATGAAGAATATCAGGATTTGCCGGAACTTAAGAAACAGATTTACGGTATCAAGGATGATATCCGAAAATTGGGTGATGTCAATGTCAATGCCATTGAAGAATATAAAGAAATCAGTGAACGTTATACGTTTTTAAAGACGCAGCATGATGATTTAGTAGAAGCAGAGCAGACGCTGGTGGGTATCATTGAAGATCTGGATACCGGAATGCGCAAGCAGTTTACCGAGAAGTTTGCGGAAATCCAGCATGAATTTGACAAGGCATTTAAGGATCTCTTTGGTGGTGGTAAAGGAACCTTAGAGTTAGTCGAGGATGAGGACATCTTAGAGTGCGGCATCCGTATTATTGCGCAGCCACCTGGAAAGAAGCTGCAGAACATGATGCAGTTGTCCGGTGGAGAGAAATCGTTGACAGCCATTGCACTGTTATTTGCAATTCAGAACTTAAAGCCATCCCCATTCTGTCTTTTAGACGAGATTGAGGCAGCGTTAGATGATTCTAACGTAGGACGTTTTGCAAAATATCTGCATAAATTAACGAAGAATACGCAGTTTATTATCATTACGCACCGAAGAGGAACCATGGCAGCAGCCGACCGCCTGTACGGAATTACCATGCAGGAGAAGGGTGTATCCACACTGGTAAGTGTAAATCTGATTGAAGAAGATTTAGATAAATAAGAGAAATGAACAGAGAAAGAAGTGACAAGATGGAAGAAGAAAAGAAAGAGAAAAAAGGCTTTTTTGCCCGCCTTGTATCAGGATTAACCAAGACAAGAGATAACATTGTATCCGGTATTGATTCTGTATTTCATGGATTTTCACATATTGATGATGATTTCTATGAAGAAATCGAAGAGATTCTGATTATGGGAGACCTTGGTGTACATGCCACAGAGGCAATTTTGGACAAGTTAAAGGAACGTGTCAAAGAAGAAAAAATCAAAGAGCCGGCAGACTGTAAAGAGCTTCTGATTCAGAGTATCAAAGAGCAGATGGATGTAGGCGAGACTGCATACCGCTTCGAGGAAGAAAAATCTGTCGTTTTAGTCATTGGTGTAAACGGAGTCGGAAAGACAACCTCTGTTGGCAAGCTGGCAGGTAAATTAAAGAGTCAGGGTAAACGTGTGGTTTTAGCTGCGGCAGATACTTTCCGTGCAGCGGCAGGAGACCAGTTAAAGGAATGGGCGAACCGTGCCGGAGTAGACATGATTGGCGGCCAGGAGGGTGCTGACCCGGGCTCTGTGGTATACGATGCAGTAGCAGCTGCGAAAGCAAGAAAGGCAGATGTCCTTTTGTGCGATACGGCCGGACGGCTTCATAACAAGAAAAACCTGATGGAAGAGCTTCGCAAAATCAACCGTATTCTGGAAAAAGAATATTCCGATGCATACCGCGAGACCTTGGTAGTATTGGATGCTACAACCGGACAGAATGCACTGGCACAGGCAAGACAGTTTGCAGAGGTGGCAGACATTACCGGAATTATTTTAACGAAAATGGACGGAACCGCAAAAGGTGGTATTGCAGTTGCCATTCAGTCAGAGCTTGGCATCCCTGTAAAATATATCGGTGTCGGTGAAAGCATAGATGATTTACAGAAATTTGATTCCGGGCAGTTTGTAAATGCATTGTTTGATGTAAAGGAAGATTCGGGAGAAGAAGGAGAGACAGAATGTTAACATTAGATAAATTTGAAGAAGCAAGTGAAAAAGTAAAAGAAGTAACTTTGGAGACCAAATTAATTTACAGCAATTATTTGAGTGAGCAGACCGGTAACAAAGTATATCTGAAACCAGAAAATATGCAGTTTACCGGAGCATATAAGGTACGTGGAGCCTATTACAAAATCAGCACTTTATCCGAAGAAGAAAGAGAGAGGGGACTGATTACCGCTTCCGCAGGAAACCATGCCCAGGGTGTTGCCTATGCAGCAAAATGCTATGGCTGTAAAGCAACCATCGTTATGCCAACCACAACACCACTGATTAAAGTAAACCGTACCAAGAGCTATGGTGCTGATGTAGTACTTTATGGAGATGTTTATGATGAAGCATGTGCACATGCTTATGAACTGGCTGAGAAGCATGGATATACCTTTATCCATCCTTTTGATGATTTGACGGTTGCAACCGGTCAGGGAACCATTGCCATGGAAATCTTTAAAGAACTTCCGCTGGTTGAGTATATTTTAGTTCCAATCGGAGGAGGCGGACTGGCAACCGGTGTTTCCACTCTTGCCAAATTACTGAATCCAAAGATTAAAGTGATTGGTGTAGAACCGGCTGGAGCAAATTGTATGCAGGCTTCCTTTAAGGCGGGTAAGGTTACAACACTTCCGGCAGTAAATACCATTGCAGATGGTACCGCAGTAAAGACTCCGGGAGAAAAAATCTTCCCATATATTCAGAAGAACTTAGACGATATCATCACCGTAAGTGATGATGAGCTGGTCGTATCCTTCCTTGATATGGTAGAAAACCATAAGATGGTGGTAGAGAACTCCGGTTTACTTACCGTTGCTGCATTAAAGCATCTGAATGTGAAAGACAAACGGGTCGTATCTATCTTGAGCGGTGGAAACATGGATGTCATTACCATGTCTTCCGTTGTTCAGCAGGGACTTATTTTCCGTGACAGAATCTTTACTGTATCTGTACTGCTTCCGGATAAGCCGGGTGAGCTTTGTAAAGTGTCCGGAATCATCGCAAGAGAGCAGGGAAATGTTATCAAGCTGGAGCATAACCAGTTTGTAACAACCAACCGTACCGCGGCAGTTGAACTTCGCATTACATTAGAGTGCTTTGGACCGGAGCATAAACAGCAGATTATCAATGCTTTGGAAAAAGAAGGCTATAAACCAAAACAGGTTCGTACCAGCCTGTAAGGGACGTTTATTGGAAAAGGATATTTTTCAATTTCTTTGCAGACAGAAGAAAAAAGTATAGTTTGTAATAAAATAGAAAAAGCCGCATTGGAGAGGAAGAAAAACTTCAGCTCTGATGCGGCTTTTGGAATGGTAGATTATAATTTTTCCGGCGTAAATACACCGATATCATTTCCGGTTCCGCTAAGAGGCATCTGATAACAGGCAGAGTCATTGCCGTATTCATAGAAGTAAAGGTACTGTGAGGTGGTATGTAATGCGGTATAATTACCGGATATCAGTAATTCCTCATTGCTTCCGTCGGTGAGACAGCGGTAGATACCGGCACCCTCTCCATTTTTTTGATAATAGATATAATCCCCGGTGACGTTGTAGCAGTCAATTCTGGATGGGATGATAAGGTTGGCAGCACCGCTGCTTAAGGAATAAGTGCTTAGTCCATAATCGTTGTCACCATCCATATAATAAGCCGTGTCATTGATTACAGTCGGTTCATAACAGGTGCAGCTATAGAGTGTAGCAACAGAGTTGTCGGCAGTATCAAGCTGCAGGAGAGAGTGGGAATCGTTTTCGCCATTAAAGTACATATACTGTCCATTAGAGGAGCAGGTCTTATAAGGAAACTTAGAAACCTGTTCTTTTTTTGTGCCGTCGATTTTTATCCGATACAGGGTAGAAGCCGTTTCTTTGTCATAGTGGATGTAGTAAATATAATTTCCGTACAGTCCGGCATAAAGACTTGGGTCGTCATCTAAAATGGTAACCCTGCCTCCATCACGGTTGATACGGCATAAGCTGTTAGTTCCAAAATTCAGAAAAGAGAAATTAGTATCCTCACTCTTGTTGTTTCGGACATAGTAAACATAGTGATCATCTGCATTGATATAAGAGACGGTATCATCGGAAAGCTTCTTCATATCAGAACCATCAGGATTCATGGAATAGAGTCGGTGGTTGTCGGAAGGATTACTGAAGAAAACAGTGCCGTTGCTTTCACAGAAAAGTCCACCATTATAAAGATTACCGGCAGAATTTCCATTGACGTAACCGGAATTCATTTTTGTGCGGTTAAGAAAATGAATCAGACAAAAAACTGCAATCAGAATAAGAATAATTGCAATCGTGATAAAGAGCTGTTTTTTTTGTTTGTTTTTCATAAGAATCCTCCTTTGGTGTCATATGTAATCAGACGATTGTGAAATTTGGAAATATGACAGGAGCGTGTTTTTCTTTCCTATAACATTTCCAAATTCCACAATTCTTACGATAAAATTATAACTTTCTTTCGGGAAACTTGCAACCGAAATGGGAATGGTATATGATAGAAAAAAATAATAAGGTGAAAGATAGCAATGAAAGATTTAAAAGAGATAAGAGCAGAAATTGACAGCGTGGACAAAGAGCTGGTGTCACTGTATGAAAAACGTATGTCACTGACTGAACAGGTGGCAGATTATAAGCTTTCTACCGGGAAAAAAGTCTTTGATAAGGCAAGGGAAGAAGAGAAGTTAGAAAAGGTAACTTCCATGGTAGATGACCCGTTTTTAAAGCGTGGAACAAGAGAGCTTTTTGAACATCTGATGAGCATGAGCAGAAAAAGGCAGTATCAGAAGCTGGCAGAAAAAGGCATTATGGAGCCGATACCATTTGAAGAGGTAGCGGCACTTCCGGATAAAAATATAAGAATCGTATATCAGGGAGAAGAGGGTGCATACAGCCAGATGGCAATGCAGCAGTTTTTCCATGATACCACAAACAGTTATCATGTGCAGACCTGGCGGGATGCCATGGAAGCAATCGCAAAAGGAGAAGCAGATTATGCAGTGCTTCCGATTGAGAATTCTTCTGCCGGAATTGTGTCAGAAAATTATGATTTGCTGGTAGAATATGATAATTGTATCGTGGGAGAACAGATTATTCCAATAGACCACTGCCTGCTCGGAACGAAAGGCTCAAAGCTATCTGATATTGAACAGGTATATTCCCATCCGCAGGCACTGATGCAGTGTGGCAGATATTTGGACGAGCATCGGAACTGGGAAAAACACAGCTTTAAGAATACTGCCATGGCAGCAAAAAAAGTAAAAGAAGATGGTCTCCTAAGACAGGCAGCCATTGCCAGCCGTCTTACTGCCGATATTTACAGGCTTGATATATTGGACGAGCATATCCAGGATAACAGCAATAACTGTACAAAGTTTGTCATTGTAACCGGCCGTAAGATATTCTTAAAGAATGCCGGAAAAATCAGTATCTGCTTTGAAATTCCGCATGAAAGTGGATCTCTTTATCATATGTTATCCCATTTTATCTTTAATGATTTGAACATGAATAAGATAGAATCAAGACCATTAGGAGAGCGGAACTGGGAATATCGTTTCTTTATTGACTTTGAAGGAAATTTAAATGAGAGTGCAGTAAAGAATGCATTGCATGGAATCAAAGAAGAAGCTGAAAACTTTAAAATTCTTGGAAATTATTAGAAAGACAGGTAAGACATTAAGATGAAACATTCAGGAGAATTAATTTTATATAAGAACTTTGAAAATGGAGAATTATTTTATAATTTTACATGGATTTTGGAAAACTATGATAGTGAATTTTACAATCGGTCTGATATAGTAGAATTGTATTATAGATGTTTGAACCAACTGATTGAACTGGCAGTGAGCCACGGTTTTGAAGGAAATCTGTGGCACTGTTTTCTTGCGTTTATTATGGTAAATAATGAAAATGCCTACAGTACCGCCTGCGAAATGAAAGGAGCAGTAAACGGAAGTATCAATGCGATTGCAGCCCATGATTTTGCTATTTTAAAAGAAATGTTTGATTATAACTTAAATGAAGTGGCAAAGACTCTGGAAATTGATGATATGGATGTGCTTCAGAATTTCAAGGGACCGGATGATAATGGAAGCGTATTTAACAAACGTATCCGTGACTGCATCTGTGAACTGGCTGTAGAACTGGCAGGAGCAAAGGATACCAATGCATTTCAGAACAGCGTAACCGGATTCTATGCAAGATTTGGTGTAGGAAATTTAGGCTTACATAAGGCATTCCGTATCCAGAATACCAACGGTGCTGTAGAACTGGCACCGATTACCAGAATCGCTCATGTGAAACTCGATGACCTGGTAGGCTATGAAATTGCCAAGAAGAAGCTGGTGGATAATACAGAAGCTTTTGTAAAGGGAAAGAGTGCCAATAACTGTCTGTTGTTTGGTGATGCAGGTACCGGTAAATCAACCAGCATAAAGGCAATTGCCAATCAGTATTATGAGCAGGGACTTCGCCTGATTGAAGTTTATAAGCATCAGTTTAAAGATTTGAACACTGTTATTTCCATGATAAAGAACCGTAATTATAAATTTATTATATATATGGATGATTTATCTTTTGAGGAATTTGAAATTGAATACAAATATTTGAAAGCTGTAATTGAAGGTGGGCTGGAGAAGAAACCGGACAATGTGCTGATTTATGCAACCTCAAACCGCAGACATCTGATTCGTGAGAACTTTTCAGATAAAGAGGAAGTGCGTGAGGATATGCATACTTCTGATACCGTACAGGAAAAACTTTCACTGGTATATCGTTTTGGTGTATCTATTTACTTTGGAGCACCGACCAAGAAAGAATTCCAGCAGATTGTAGTAGAACTGGCAGAAAAGCAGGGAGTACATCTTCCGGCAGAAGAGCTTTTAGCAGAAGCCAACAAATGGGAGTTAAGTCATGGTGGACTTTCCGGAAGAACCGCACAGCAGTTTATCAATTATATGTTAGGACAGGAAGTGTAACAGAAGATTTACACAGGAGGAGGAGCACGGATGAAGACTTTTGCAGCAATTTATATCGGGTCTTATGAAATCAGCATGAAAGTGTTTGAGCTTTCCATTAAGAGAGGAATCCGGGAAATTGACCATGTCCGCCATAGAATAGAATTGGGAAGGGATGTTTATTCCCAGGGATATGTTGGATATGAAACAGCGGATGAATTGTGTCAGGTGCTGAAAGAATTCGTGGGGATTATGGAGATGTACCGGACGGATGAGTATGAAGCATATTCAGGTCTTGTCATCCGGGATGCACAGAACGAAGCATTTATTTTAGACCAGATACGGATTCGAACCGGACTCAATGTGAAAGTGCTGAGCAATTCGGAACATCGTTTTATCAGTTATAAGACGGTGGCATCCCAGAAGAATTTTGAGGATATGACCAGTCAGAATGCAGCAGTAGTTGATGTAGGTGGTGGCAGTATGCAGATAACACTTTTTGTAAAAGGAAAGGTAGTTACCACACAGCATCTTCTGATTGGAATTATGCGTGTGCAGGAGAAACTCTTTGACCTTGGCATGCAAAGCGGTAATTATGAGCAGCAGATTCAGGAAGTTGTAGATAAGGAGTTAGAGGTCTTTAAAGCTCTTTATCTGCCAAAGGATGGCATCCGTTATGTCATTTTTATGGGAGATTATATTTCTGCATTTATGCCGAAAATCAGTAAAGAAAATGGCAAATGTATGGTAGATGCGGACAAGTTCTATCGTTATACGGAGAAGCTGAGAGCAAAGAATACAGGACAGATTGCAAGAGAATTAGGAATCACCAACGAGAGTGATACATTGCTGATTCCGGCACTGGTTATCTATCGTCAGTTAGTTGCCACATTAAATGCCCAGAATGTAGTAGTTCCGGGTGTGAATGTAAATGATGGTATAGCATATGATTATGCGCAGCGGCATAATATGGTGAAAGCAACACATGATTTTGAAGAAGATGTAATATCTGCGGCGGAATGTATGTCCAAAAGATATTTCGGCTATCAGCCACATCTTGAAGCATTAGAGCAGATGGCAGTCCAGATATTTGATGCCATGAAGAAGATTCATGGATTGGGAAACAGAGAGCGGCTGATGCTAAGGACAGCAGCCATTCTCCATGACTGTGGTAAATTTGTCAGTCTGGTTAATGGACCGCAGTGCTCCTATGACATTATTATTTCTTCAGAAATTATTGGATTGACTCATCTGGAGCGTGAAATTGTGGCGTCTACGGTACTTTATAATACACTACCGATAGACAGCTATGACAGACTGGCAGATAAGATGGATCATGACAGCTATCTTACCGTAGCCAAGCTTGCAGCTATCCTTAAGGTGGCAAATGCCATGGATAGAAGCCACAAGCAGAAATTTAAGAATGTAAAGACATCTGTTTCCGGAAGAAATCTGATTATTACCATAGAGACGGAAGATGATGTGACCTTGGAAAAGGGACTGTTTGAGTCCAAGGCGTCCTTCTTTGAAGAAGTATTCAGTATGAAACCGGTGATTAAAGTGAAAAAGGTCTATAGTTAGGAGAGTATGCGAATGGAAAAATTAAAAGAATATACGAATCCGGAATATTATGAAAACCGTGAGTTGAGCTGGATTAAATTTAATGGCAGAGTATTGAATGAAGCAAGAGACAAATCCATTCCGCTGCTGGAACGGTTAAAATTTGTCAGCATTACTTCTTCAAATCTGGACGAATTTTTCATGGTACGTGTGGCTTCTTTAAAGGATATGGTACATGCGGGCTATAAGAAAACAGATATTGCCGGTATGACAGCGTCTGAACAGTTAGCAGCCATTAATCATGATACCAGGGAACTGGTAGAACTGCAGTATTCTACTTATAACCGTTCCCTGATTCCGCTATTGAATGCAAGAGGAATCTATATTGTAGATGCCTATGAAGATTTGGAAAATTTTCAGGCAGAATATGTAGACCGTTATTTTGAAGAAAATATATATCCGGTACTGACACCGATGGCAGTGGATGCATCCAGACCATTTCCGTTGATTCGCAATAAGACATTAAACATTGTAGCTTTACTGGAAGAAAATCCGAAGAAGGATGACCTCCTTGGCAAAGCAGAAGAGAAGAAGCTTAAGGCAGAGGGTAAAAAGGGAGGAACCATTTATGAATATGCAACCGTTCAGGTGCCATCTGTATTACCAAGGCTGATTCCGATTCCATCCGTAAAGGAAGGCGAGAAATCCTTTATCCTGTTGGAGCAGATTATTGAGAAGAATATTTCCAAATTGTTCTTAGGCCATAAAGTGGTCTGTGCTTATCCGTATCGTATTATGCGTAATGCGGACCTTTCCTTTGATGAGGACGAAGCAGAGGATTTACTGAAAGAAATTGAAAAATCCTTAAAGAAACGGCAGTGGGGCGAAGTTATCCGGCTGGAAGTGGAATATGGCATTGATAAGCGTCTGCTGGCATTTTTAAAGGATGAACTTCGGGTAGAGTCAGATGATGATATCTTTAAAATCAATGGACCGATTGATTTGACTTACCTGATGAAGATGTATGGACTGGAAGGCTGTGATGATTTACGTTACAAACCATATACGCCACAGCCGGTGCCACAGATCCAGCAGGGAGAGAGTATCTTTGATGCGATTAAAAAAGGTGATATTTTACTGCATCATCCATACCAGACCTTTGATCCGGTAGTCGAATTTATCCGTCAGGCAGCCAAAGATCCGGATGTACTGGCAATCAAACAGACACTTTACCGTGTCAGCGGCAATTCGCCGATTATTGCATCACTGGCACAGGCAGCAGAAAATGGCAAACAGGTATCTGTTCTGGTAGAATTAAAAGCCCGTTTCGATGAGGAAAATAACATTGTCTGGGCAAAAAAATTAGAGAAAGCAGGCTGCCATGTCATCTATGGTCTGGTGGGCTTAAAGACCCACAGCAAGATTGCGCTGGTCGTAAGAAGAGAAGAAGAAGGCATCTGCCGTTATGTACATCTTGGAACCGGAAACTATAACGATTCCACTGCAAAGCTGTACACAGACTGTGGTATCTTTACCTGTTCGGAAGCAATCGGAGAAGATGCAACAGCAGTATTTAATATGTTATCCGGTTATTCTGAACCGCTGTCCTGGAACCGGCTGGTGGTAGCACCAATCTGGCTGCGGAAGCGTTTCTTGAAATTAATTGAGCGTGAAACAAAATACGCCAGGGCGGGAAAGACAGCCAAAATTGTTGCCAAGATGAATTCTCTTTGTGACCGTGATATTATTGCAGCTTTGTATGAAGCATCAGCAGCGGGAGTGCAGATTGATCTGGTTGTACGTGGAATCTGCTGCCTGAAGGTAGGCATTCCAAAGATCAGTGAAAATATCAGAGTGCGTTCCATTGTAGGAAATTTCTTGGAGCACAGCAGAATTTTCTATTTCTATAATGATGGACAGGATGAAATTTACATGGGAAGTGCTGACTGGATGCCACGTAACTTAGACCGCCGTGTAGAGATTATTTTCCCCGTAGAAAATGAAGAGTTAAAGCATAAAGTAATGCATATTCTGGATGTGGAACTGGCAGATAATACGAAAGCACATCTCCTTCAGAAGGATGGCACCTATGAAAAGGTTGACAAACGTGGAAAGGTGCTGGTGAATTCACAGCTGCAGTTCTGCAGGGAAGCAGAAGAAGCAGCACCAAAGCCTGCGGATGTGGTAAAAGACCGTATTTTTATTCCGGCAGAACCGGTAGAGGACTAAAGAAATCAGACACTTTTTCCGATATATATTATGAAACCATTGAAATAAAGCTCCAGGGAGGGGATTGTCGCATACGGATATGACGGTTATTTTAAGGTTCCGGTTGTTTTGCTCGTTCACGAGCAGGAAAGACAGCAGAATAGAGGGTATTCGGATGAATCCAGCCGGAAAAAATGTTCCGAAAATGAATTTGAACGAATCTTTCGAAATGCATTAGACGAGGTGAAAGACAAAAAATAGAAAGTATCTATAAAGAGGGACTGTTGTTTTACAGAAATTGTAAAATGACAGTCCCTCTTGGTGTACATGAGTAGTAAGCTATCTGCAATGCAGCGCATTTTTAATATCCGATAAAATATAATAAGAAATCGGCATATGTCTTGTTCCGTTTCCCATGGAAATATAAGGTTTGTTACTTCCGTGGAAGTCAGAGCCACCGGAAATAAGCAGATGATATTTTTGTGCAAGCTTCTTAATGTTTCGTTCATCGCCAAGCTGGTAGGTGGAATAGACGGCTTCAATACCATCTAAATGGCTTTCTTCTACCAGTGTCTGAACCAGAGCGTCCAATCGGTCTGCATTCATGCGATAGAGTACCGGGTGGGCTAAAATGGCAAGACCACCGGCATGATGAATCAGGGAAATACCTTCCTGCGGAGTGATTTTAGGACGGTCTACATAATAAGGACAGTCATCCCCGATATATTTACTGAATACTGTATTCATATCTTTGGCAAGACCATGATTTACAAGGTATCTTGCAATATGTGCTCTTGTAATGACTGCATCCGGAAATTCTCTGATAAGACTGTCATAATCAATGGCAAGGTGTGCCTCCTGCTGCAGTTTATCAACCATCAGGCGGTTGCGGTCTGTGCGGGAAGAACGGAATGCATTTAATTTGTTATTAAATACTTTATCGTCCGGGTTAATATATAGCCCGACCATATGGATTTCACGGTCATCCAGTTCACAAGAGAGTTCAACACCGGCAATGACTTCCGGTGCATCCGGGGAGTTAAGCCGCAAGGTTTCTTCCTGTGCTTCTTTAATACCATCGATACAGTCGTGGTCAGTAAGGGCAAAGGCACATATCGAATGACGTATGGCTTCATGAACCAGCTCAGATGGAGTAAAAGTTCCGTCAGAGCAGGTTGAATGTACATGTAAATCAATAAATCCTGTTTCCATGGTATAATCCTTTCTAACAGCTCGAAATAATTATTTTTTAGAATTATTTATGAATATGATTATAAGAGTAATCTTTCATTTTGACAATCCGGAAGAAATGAGAAAAATCTTTTGCGTATAAAAACAAAGTCCTATATACTGCAATTAGGAAAAATAATCTGCAGGGGGCAGGAAGCATGAAAAAAAATTTAGAAGTAAGTATGCTTGGAACATTTCGAATGCAATATGGAAATCATTCCTTTATCATAGACCGGAAATCAACGACAAAGACGAACCGGCTGCTTCAGATCATTCTGCATGCGGGTACAGAAGGGGTAACAAGGGAAGAACTGGTGGGAAGACTTTGGGAAAATGAGGAGGTTGCAAACCCATCCAACAGTTTCCGGGCAATTCTTTTCCGGGTGCGGAAACTGCTTAAGGAGCAGGGACTGCCGGAGAGCGATTATATTATAAGCCGAAAGGGAGTTTATTGCTGGACGCCGGAAATTCCGTATCATTGTGATTGCATTTCTTTTGAAGAGAAGGCAGAGCATGCATTGAAACAGGCGGAAGATTTTGGAAAAACAGAATTAGAGGAAGCAGTCAGGCTGTACCGTGGAGAATTTTTGCCGGCACTGGGAGCATCAGAATGGGTAATTTTCTGGGCAACGAAATACCGGAAATTATATATGTCCTGTGTAAAGAGACTGTGCGGAATTTACCGGGATGAGCAGGAGTATCAGAAATTATATGAGATAGCAGAAAAAGCAGCGGTTCTTTATCCACTGGATGACTGGCAGGTATACCAGATGGAGGCATTGATTGCCATGAAGCGTTCCAAAGAGGCGGTGGCATTATATCATAAGACAGAAGAAATGCTGCTGGCAGAGCTTGGCAGTGAGCCTTCAAAGTCTATGCTGGAACAATTAAAACGAATCAGCAACTGTGTTACGGAGGATGCCACTCATATTCAGGCAATACAGGAGAAGTTGGAAGAAGAGAGAGAGGAAGGAGCATTTTACTGTTCGTATCCTGTTTTCATTGAAAATTACCGCTTTGCAAAACGGGTTTTGCAGCGTACGGGAAAGAGTGCGTGGCTTCTTATGAGCACCATTACCGATGGGAAGGGGTATGCTTCAGAAGGCGGTGTTCATTTTGAATACATCCGGGCAGAACTGGAGCAGGCATTGAAAAACTCCCTGCGCAGCGGTGACCTGTATACCAGATACAGCACAAACCAGTATCTGATACTTTTAATAGGTATTGAAGAAGAAAATTGCGGACTTGTGATAGAAAGAATCAATGACAACATGGAACGGACGGCTGGAAAGAAATATGTGAAATATCATAAAGTATTGGTGAATGGAACAGACGAGTAGATACGAGGAGAAATACAATACAAACAGGAAGATTTAAGTACAATTCGGAAGAATAAAGAAAAAATAGAAAAATATAACGCTTTTTATAACACAGAGTATGCTATGATTGGTTATACAATTCATAAATCAACAGGAAATGGATAAAATGAATAAAAGGAGAAAAAACATGAGAGTAGCCAAAATGTTGGGAAAAAGAATTACAGCTTTTGTAATGGCGGCATTGATGGTATTGTCCTTATCCGGAATAACCGGGATGACAGTAAAAGCTGCCGAAAAGGATGATACAATTACGATGCAGCTGCAGGATACGAAGAAAATCGAGTGTTCTGCATGGATTGCTTACGAAACCAAATGGAGTGTTACCAGTGGAAAAGATAAGGTAACATTAAAAAATACAAATAAGAAAGAGGTATCTGTAACTGCGGATAAGACAGGAACAGTTACCTTGAAGTGCAAGTATAAGAATTATCTCTTTCAATGGAAAACAGAAAAATATACCATTAAAATCAGTAAGAGAACTCCGGTATTTGAAGAGAGCATTTCAAATCTGACGTATAACGGAAAAGTCCAGACACTGAATGCAAAGAACTTTGTAAAGGATGGTCCAAAGAGTGGTATTGTTGGAACCTGTGACAAAGAGATTTTAAATGCAGGAACTTATACTTATACGATTACAACACCGGCAACAGATGTATATGAGGCAGGAAGCAGGACTTATACGGTAACTGTAAATAAGGCAGAGGCAGTAATTAAGGAAAAACCATCTGCAACAATCAATCATATGTCCGGAAAACTGAGAGAGTCCCATCTGAATGGCGGAATGGCAGTAGCGGTCAATGATGAGAACCAGGAACTGGAAGGCCATTTTGAGTGGCAGAGCCCGGATGAGACACTGTGGTTTAATACTACCGGAACTGCAATCTTTGAAGATGTAGACCATCATGTAGTATTTGTGCCGGAAGGAGATGCAGCAGAGAACTATAAAGAGACTGTATTTATTGTACCTGTAAGAACCTATTTAAAAGCATTGTATGCAAATCTTACAGCCAGTGATTTTGAATATAATGGCAGTAATGATGAGAAAAACTTAAGCTGTGATGCGAATGCATACAGCTGGGGAATTGAAAAAAATCCAAGCATTTCCATTACTTATACTTATTATGATGAGGCGGGAAACAAATTAAGCAAGGCACCGGTGGATGCAGGAACTTATACGGTAATTGCAACAGCCAGTGCAAAGAAATTTGAATCTGCAGACAGTAATGAAGCAACCTTTACTATCCGGCAGAAAACGTTGACGAATGAAATGGTAACTGCAAAGGATACTGAGTATACCGGAAACACAGTTGCAGTTGTGGTAAAGGATGGAGACAAAACATTAGTAGAAGGAAAAGATTATACTGTAATATACAGTGGAAGTAATCCAAATGCAGGAGAGACATCAGCAGCAATTACCGGAATCGGTAACTATAAAGGAACGGTAAATACAACCTATACCATTCTTCCGAAAGAAGTGGAAAATGACAGCGTGATTGCAACTGCAAAGGAAAAATATTATACCGGAAAAGCAGTAACACTCAGTGAAGAAGATGTAACTGTAACTTATAATGGGAAAGTATTAACAGCAGGAACCGATTATACTGTTGGTAATTACAAAGATAATGTAGAAGAGGGAACTGCGCTGGCAACCGTAACCTTTACCGGTAACTATAGTGGAACTGTAAATGTAAGCTTTGGAATCAGTAAGATTCGTGCAAAAGTATATGCCAAATATGGAAATGGAAAACTGCTGCTGTTAAGCGGAAACTGTATTTTAGACCCAGCTGTATTAGAAGAAGCAGCAGATTATGCAACCACAGAGGAAAGCGTAATCCGTGGATTCATCTTAGAGGATGAAAATGCAGGTGTAGTGACAACATATACAAAACTTTTCCGCAATACAGAGGGTTATAACGTATATGTAAAGGTAGCAGATACATTTACACAGAAGGCAGAGTTCTACATCCGGAAAGCAGGAACTGTCCGTCCGGAAGGAACAGTTGGTGATGCAACAGCAAATTATGATTATGTGGGAAGAGCAGCAGTTTCTTTAAATCAGCTGAAAGTGACAACGGATATGTCTGGTTTTACTGCACCAGCGTCTTTTGATGCAGAAAAGAATTATGATGGAAAGATGCCGGTAACCCTTGCATCTGTTTTAGATGCATATGCAGCAAACAGTGGCATTGCAGGGGATGATGCAAGATTCTACCACATCGAATGGTACCGGATGATTAATCCGAATTCCTGGCATATTGATGGAGAAATTGTTGATAACAGTTATACCGTTACTTTTATGGTAGACGGAAATGTATATCAGGAAGTACGCGAAGTAAAGGGAACGGAAGTTTCTGTAACAGATCCTGTAAAGGCAGAGACAGAGACAACAACCTATGAATTTACCGGCTGGACTTTAGAAGATGGCAGTAAAGTAAATGTTGCAGATTTAAATGATAGTACCGTAGTGTATGCTTCTTTTGATGAAAAGGAGAAAGAAACTGAGCCGACTGAACCAGTTGGACCGACCGGACCAACCCAGCCAACCGAACCAACCCAGCCAACCGAACCAACCCAGCCAGCCGAACCAACCCAGCCGATCGAACCAAGCCAGCCGACCGAACCAACCAAGCCAGCCGAATCAACCCAGCCGGCAAATCCAACCCAGCCAGCATCATCAGAAACAGCGGTAACTCCGGCAGACAATAATACACAGCCGGAGACAGCAGCACAGACACCGGTAACCCCGGCACAGACCCCGGTTACACAGGCCCAGGTGGCACAGACACCAGTCAGACAGCAGCAGGCAGCACAACAGCCACAGGACGCAGAAGAACCGGTGGTATTAGAAGATGAAGAGGTTCCGCTGGCGAATATAACGGACGATAATGCAAAACAGGAAGTAACTGCATTAGAAGATGAAGCAGTTCCTCTGGCAGCAAATCCGGCGGGAGAAGATAACTGTATCATCCATTGGATTATGATGATTCTTACGATTGTATTTGCAGGATATAATGTAGTAAGGGCAGTACTTCGTCAGAAGAAAAATGCATAAAAGCAGGAGGCAGAAAGTATGAAGATAGTAGATGGAATCATTGCTGTTATATATGTAATTGCTATGGCAGTGCTGTTTTTCTTGAGAGACTGTGAGAAAGATCTTCCAATGGGAATTCTGGCACTGGCTGTTACCGCAGCTGCAGTAGCATGTATGGTTATCCAGAATAAAAAGCGTGATAGCAAAGCAGCAAGAGCTTAAAAAATAATATAAATAAGTATTGCAGGCAGGACGATAGAAAATGAAAATACATTTTGTCGTCCTGCTGTTTTTAGTTGCCAGCCATTTGAAGAAAGCTTTCACTTGACATTATTTTGAAATTGAGTTATTGTATTAATTAAATAATACAATGATGATTGCAAAGAAGAAAAGGGAGATTAGGTATGGCAAAGAAAAAGAAGAAAATGGAGTTTGAAACAATGCAGGTAAAGCTGCCTCATGTAAAGGGGTTGTCCATTGTGCTTCCGGTTATTTATATTTTATGGGTAGCAGTGATGTATTATCTCCTGCTTCCGGCACTGAATATTCATTCCAGAGGTTTATGGCTGTTTGTATTAGGCGTTATATTATTCCCGTTAGGAATAATAGGTGCGTTGGTATCGGCAGCCAGGAAGGCGGAAGGTAAGTCCGCAGGAAAGCTGGAAAAGCCGGTAAACGGTATTTTTGCAGCAGTTGGAGTAATCGGAATTCTGTTCCTGATTCTTTTATTTTATGGCAGCAAAATGTTCCATGCACAGGCATATGCAGATATCCTGACCATCGAAGACAGTGATTTTAACAGCGATATCAATACAGCATCTTCTGTATCAAAGATTGCGTTAATGGATACGGACAGTGCAGTATTGCTGGGTAATCGTGAAATCGGAAGCCTTTCAGAAGTGGTGAGCCAGTATAATGTATCGGAAGACTACACACAGATTGATTATCAGGGGGCACCAACGAAAGTATCTGCATTAGAGTATGCCGGCTTCTTTAAATATATGGGAAATAAGGAAAATGGTGTTCCGGGATATATAACTGTTGATCCGGTAGGACAGAAGGCGCAGTATGTTCCGGTAAAGGAAACATCGCTTGACAAGGGCACACAGAGAAAAACAACTGAAAATGAGCTGCCAAGCCTTACACAATGCACCGCCTAACAGGACATAGGCGGTGTTTTTGTATGCAGACAGCGTTTTCTCTGTGTGCCGATATGGGCCAGCCGTGCGGCATGGTCTAAATTCTTGTCAAGGAGGTTATTCGTGTCATGGCAGAAGAAAACAAGCATCCCCCTACCACGGAGGAACAGACCCCGCCTGAAATGCCGGGAAAGGCCCCAAAAATGGAGCAGGCCGAAATCCCTGATGTGGGCGGCGGCCCCGCTCCGCCCGCAAAGGTGATTGACCTTTCCGCTGTGCGTTCCACGCCGGAAAAGGATGCTCCGACGGACATCCCCAAGGAGCCGGAAGCCCAGCCTGTTTCCGTCACCGAGTACAGCAAGCAGGAATGGAAAAAGCCCATGCCGGAGCCGGAGAAAACCAAGCCCAAACGGGGCCGCCCCGCAAAATCCGAAAAAGCTGCGCCTACCGAGCCGGGGGCCAAGAAAGAGGCAAAGGCGGAAAAGCCCCGCCGTGGCCGCCCGTCCAAGGCGGAAAAAGCGGCCCCGGAGCAGACCAAGCCGCCCAAGGCTGGCAAAACCCATGCAGCCCCCGAGGAAAAGGCAGCACCTCCGGCCCCGGAAGTGCCGCCTACGCCCCGTGACGCTACCCGCGCCGAAAAAGAGGAAATCGTCTATCTTGACCTTTCCGACCTGCACCCGTTCAAGGATCATCCTTTTGGTGTCCGTGACGATGCGGAAATGAAATCTCTGGTGGAGAGCGTCCGCAACGGCGGCGTCAACCAGCCCGCGCTGGTGCGTCCCCGTGAGGGCGGCGGTTATGAGATCATCGCAGGCCACCGCCGCCAGATGGCCAGCCAGCTTGCCGGGTATCGCAATATGCCCTGTATCGTCCGCAATATGACAGATGATGAGGCCATTCTCGCTATGACGGATGACAACCTCCGTCAGCGTGAAACGATTTTGCCCAGCGAAAAGGCCATGTCCCTGAAAATGCAGTATGAGGCCATCAAGCATCAGGGGGCGCGTGGTGACAGCACCGAGGCCGGAAAGCTCTCGCTTGAAAGCGTGGGCCAGCGCAACGGCATGAGCGTGAAAACCGTACAGCGATATATCTGGCTCAATGATCTTGTGCCGGAATTGAAGCAGACGATGGATGACGGAAAGCTGTCCTTTACCCCAGCTGTGGAAATTTCCCGTGTGCGCCCCAAGCACCAGAAGTATATTGCCGTGTCCATTGAGGGCCAGCAGGCTTCGCCCTCCAAGGGTCAGGCAAAGCGGCTTCGTGAGCTGGACAAGGAAAACAAGCTCTCCCCGGACGTGATCGATGGTATTTTGTGTGAAGAAAAGAAAAAGGAGGATCGTGACGTGATCATTACTGGCGCTGAACTGGAAAAGTTTTTTGGCAAGGAGGCCACGCCCCGGCAGATGAAAGACCAGATCATGACGCTGCTGGAGGACTGGAAAGAGCGGCAGCCGCCCGAGCTTGCCAAGCCCGACAAGAAAATGGATATGGAGAAGTAACGACCTCTGGCCACCATGACCAGAGGCTTTTTGCTGCCCCGATAGAATACGGCCCTTGCGGTTATATCCCCCGTCGCCGCCCGTAATCGAGCACAGGCGGGCGCGGGCTGTCAAGGGGGCTTCGCCCCGCCGTATGCGACGGCCTTGCCCTTGACCGCCTGCCCCGGCTGTGCCTTTTCTCCGGCAAGCGGCGGGGTATATCCTCCAGAGCCGCCCCCTTTTCCGCGATTGGAAAAGGGCGGGGGAAAAAGGTTGACCCACTACATTATATAAAAACGGAGGTTTTCAAAATGAAACGACCCCTTGCGTATATCACCGCCGCGTGGAGCGGCGATCCCTGTGAGGCGACGGAGCAGGCCGCCAAGTATTGCCGCGCTGTCTATGAGGCGGGCTTTTCGCCTATCTGCCCCACGCTCTATCAGCCCCTTTTCCTGAACGACGCCGTTCCCGAGGAGCATAAGAGCGGCATCGACATGGGCCGTGACCTGCTTCGCCGCTCTCATGTGCTGGTGGTGTGCGGCAGTATCTCCACGGAAAGCATGAAAAACGATGTGGCTGTTGCTCAGCGGCTGGGGATCACGGCAACCACGCTGGACGGCATCCTGACCGTAAAGCGTCAGGGCCGCCGCTGATATGAACGAGATCCGGCTGGGGAGCCTGTTTGACGGGATCGGCGTGTTCCCGCTGGCGGCGGTGCGCTGCGGTATCGTGCCTGCATGGGCCAGCGAGATCGAAAAAGCGCCTATCTCCATCACGAAACGCCACTTTCCCGGTATGGCGCATTTAGGAGATGTGACAAAGCTAAACGGCGGTGACATTCCGCCTGTCCACATCATCACCTTTGGCTCACCCTGCCAGAACCTCTCACAGATCGGCAACAGGGCCGGTCTTGCCGGGGAAAAATCCAGTCTGTTCTTTCATGCGATCCGTATTATCCGTGAAATGAGGGAGGCGACAAATGGTATATTTCCAGCAATCGCTGTTTGGGAGAACGTCATGGGAGCGTTTTTTTCAAATGACCGGATGGACTTTAGAGCCGTGCTCTCAGCGTTCACAGCCGCCGATGTTTCAATGCCTGCTTCTGGAAGATGGGCAGGAGCCGGAATGGTGCGAGGGCGAACGCCTGACCTCTGCTGGCGGCTCATGGACGCCCAACATTGGGCAAGCCCCCGGCTGGCACGACGGCAGCGCATCTTTCTTGTGGCAGACTTTGGAGGACGGCGTTCCCACGAAATACTTTTTAAGCCCCGCACAATGCAGTCACTTCCTGCATTTGGCGGAGATCGCGGGCTGCCCGCCGCCTGCGGAGATCGAGGCTCTTTTATTGAAGCAGGGCGGCGTGTACCAATTACCCGACCCTTTCAATGCTTCCGTATGCGGGCGTCCGCCAAGGAGCGGACGGAAACAGCGTTCCGAAACAGCTTCGGATTGCCAACTGACCCTTTTCCCACTCTGTTAGCCAGCGCGGTAAGTCCCTTTGCCTTTTGGTATGAGGACGATCCTGCCGGGGGCTGTGTCCGCTTTCCCACGGAAAGAGAATGTGAACGGCTCATGGGGCTGCCGGAGGGCTGGACAAAGTGCGGCGCGGATGGTGAGGAAATCCTGTCCGCCCACCGTTACCGGGCGCTGGGAAATGCTATCGCGCTGCCCTGCGCCGAGTACATTGTGCGCGGCATATACGATGTTCTGACAAGGAGGTGCTGAAAATGTCATCCCTGTTTGAAGCCTACATTACCAACCTCGGCAAATACAACGAGGGGCGGCTTGTGGGCGAAACGCTGAAATTCCCGGCCACCACGGAGGAGGTGCAGGCCCTTTTGAAGCGCATCGGCGTGGATGGGGTACGGTATGAGGAAATCTTTATTACCTCATTTGACGGTGATGTGCTGGGCCTGTATGACCATTTGGGCGAGTATGAAAGCATTGACGAGTTGAACCATCTGGCCCATGTGCTGTCTGACCTCGACCAGAGCGACATTGAAAAGTTTGAGGCCGTCATTGACAGCGGCGAATACACGGGCAGCGTCCATGACCTGATCAACCTCGCGCAAAATCTGGATTGCTATGACTTCTACCCCGGTATCGACAGTGAGGAGGCGCTGGGCCGGGCCTATATCGAGGAAATGGAAATGCTGGATGTGCCGGATAATGTGCTGCCCTACTTCGACTTTGAAGCCTACGGGCGGGACGTGCGGATCAACGAGGGCGGCCATTTTGCCCCCGGCGGCTATGTGTTCAATAATGGCGGCAGCTTTGTGGAGCGGTATCACGGGATGGAGGATATTCCCCCGGAGCACCGCATCTTCGCCTATCCCAAGCTGAATATCCGGGAGCAGATGGCGGCGTATCAGGAGGTCATAGACCGTTCGGCGCTGAACGAGGAAAAGCTGCGGCTTCCCACCAGCCGCGAGGACAGATAGGCCGCTTCTGGTCACGGTGGCCAGAGGGCAAAGGAGGTGTAAGCTATCGTCGGAGATGAAGTGTCCCGGCAGACCATCGCCGTCAGCGTCAAGGCGTCCAAGCTGACCGCCCGTGCGTTGGCCTATGTGGTGGCCGCCGTGGGCCGGAAGATCGCCAAGGAACACCGCAAGGCGCAGACGCCCCACGGCAAGCAGAGTGTGCGAAAGCTCATGGGCCACGGCGGAGACACCAACGCCATCGAGGTGGACACGCCCAAGCTGTTCGACAAGGTTGCCCGGAAATGGGGCGTGGACTATGCCATCCGCCGTGTGGGGGATGAAAAATATCTGCTTCTGTTCAAGGCACGGCAGGCCGATGCCATCACAGGCTGCTTTGCCGAGTATTCCCGGTTGGAACTAAAACGGGCGAAGTCCCGGCAGACGCCGATCCGGGAGCAACTCCGGCAGGCGGAGGAACAGGTGAAAAAGCAGCCCCAGCGGGAATTGACAAAGGAGGCGGCGCATGGCGACAGATAAAATCAGGAAGTATGTTCTTCCGAATATCCCGTACCTGTTCATCGGCTGGTTTTGCCTGAAAATCGGCACGGCGTACCGTCTGGCCGCTGGTACGGGCTTCGGGGAAAAGCTGCTGGGGCTGGGCCAGACCATCGGCGCGGCCTTTGCCAGCTTCGCCCCCGGCCTTGTCCCCTTTGACTGGCTGGTAGGCATTGTGGGTGCGGCGGCGTTCCGCCTGCTGATCTACTTCAAAAGCAAAAACGCAAAGAAGTTTCGCCGGGATGCCGAGTACGGCACGGCCCGCTGGGGAACGGAAAAGGACATCAAGCCGTTCTTTGACCCAAAGTTTGAAAACAATATGCTGCTGACCGCCACGGAACGGCTTACCATGAACACCCGCCCCAAAAATCCAGCCAACGCCCGCAACCTCAATTTTTGCGGTATCGGCTCGTCCGGCTCCGGCAAGACTCGCTTTTGGCTCACGCCCCAGCTTTTGCAGGCACATTCTTCCTATGTGGTGGTAGACCCCAAGGGCGGTGTGCTGGGGCAGGTCGGGGCCTTTCTCCAGCGCCGAGGCTATCAGATCAAGGTGTTCAACAGCATAGATTTTTCTAAATCCATGCACTACAACCCTTTATCGTATATCCGCAACGAGGCCGACATCCTGAAATTCGTGAACGCCCTGATCACCAACACCAAGGGCGAGGGCAAGGAGGGCGATCCGTTCTGGACGAAAGCGGAAACGCTTCTGTACTGCGCCCTGATTGCCTATATCATTTTTGAGGGGCCTGCCGAGGATCGGAATATGAATACGCTGGTGGACATGATCTCCGGCATGGAGGTCAAGGAGGACGACGAAAACTATAAGAACGCCGTGGATTATATGTTTGACGGCCTTGCCAAACGCAAGCCGGATTGCTTCGCCGTGAAGCAATACCGTAAATTCAAGCTAAGCAGCGGCAAGACCGCGAAAAGCATACTTATTTCCTGCGGCGCACGTCTGGCCCCCTTTGACATTCCCCAGCTTCGGGAGATCATGTCCTATGATGAACTGGAGCTTGACCGCATGGGAGATCGCCGGACGGCAACATTCTTCTGCATCAGCGACACGGACAGTACCTACAATTTCCTTGTGGCGCTGGCCTTTTCGCAGATGTTCAACCTCTTATGTGAACGGGCGGACAATGTTCACGGCGGACGGCTGCCCCATCATGTGCGGGTACTGTGGGACGAGGCGGCCAACACGGGACAGGTACCCCAGCTTGAAAAGCTGGTGGCCGTCATCCGTTCCCGTGAGATCAGCCTGTGTCTGCTGTATCAGCAGTTGGCCCAGTGCAAGGCCATCTACGACAAAAACGCGGAAACCATCCTCGGCAACATGGATAGTGTGCTGTTCCTCGGTGGACGCGAAAGCTCCACCATCAAGGAAATATCCGAGAACTGGCTGGGTAAGGCCACCATCTCCATGCAGACCGAGGGACGCTCACGGGGCCAATCCGAAAGCTACAGCCAAAATACCCAGCGGCTGGGCCGGGAGCTGATGACCCCCAGCGAGCTTGCCACCATGCCCGGAGATCGGTGCATTTTGCAGCTTCGGGGCCTGCCGCCGTTCTACTCCAAGAAGTACGATTTGAAGCAACATCCCAATTACAAATACACCGCCGAGGCCGACAAGGTGAAGAACGCTTTTGACCTCAACAGCCTTGTGACGCGGCGGATGGACAAGCTCAACCCCAACGAAACCTATACCGTTTACAAGGTGGACGTGCCGGACGAGGCGCTCACAGGCGAGGACGAGGACATCCTCAACTATGACGACCTCGACGACCCGGACGCCTTTGTATAACCTCTGGTCACGGTGTCCAGAGGAGTAGCTGCCGCCAGAAATGGCGGCTTTTTTCATGGCCGGGGACATCCCGGAGAAATGGAGGATTTATGCAGTTTTTTACTTCTGCTGTTACTACCCTGCAAACTCTCGTCGTGGCGCTGGGCGCTGGCCTTGCCGTGTGGGGCGTGGTCAATCTGCTGGAGGGCTACGGCTCGGATAACGCAGCGGCCAAAAGCCAGGGCATCAAGCAGCTCATGGCTAATTAGATGTAATAAAAGCGGAGAAAGGAAAAGCACAATC